>Ga0222644_1000103_pt1 | contig 44603 bp, 77 predicted proteins | sample AntAcemetagen291_FD_179800 | JGI IMG/M metagenome (GOLD analysis project Ga0222644, IMG submission 179800) | Saline water microbial communities from Ace Lake, Antarctica - #291 | ecosystem: Environmental > Aquatic > Non-marine Saline and Alkaline > Saline | place: Antarctica: Ace Lake...
CTCCTAATACATAACGACGAGATAGATCAAGTATGGTCTGATAGCCTTTTAGAACAAATAAAAGACTGTTACGAGATAACCGACGAGCTGCCTAGTTTTTTTGTTATTGATTGGGATCAAACTGTTGAGAATTGCAAAGTTGACGGGTTAGGGCATCACTTCGGATCGTACGATGGCGAAGCATACGAAAGCAATAATTATAACATTTTCAGAACTAATTAGGGGATCATCGTGAAATATTCAAACGCTAAAAACAAGCCTAGCAAATCCGAACGCAAGCAAATAAAATTACTAAGAAATAACCGTAAAAATAGACGTGTAGAATTATCTGAGTAGTATTTTTAACCGTAGGCACCTTAAAAAGTGTCTATCATTAAACACACTAACAGAGTAAAAATAATGTTATATATTCAAACTTCTATAGATATCGCGGTTAAAAATGGAACCTCTAAGTATATACTAGTTTTTGATAATGGTAGACTTTTTGATTACAAGCCTATAAAAGATACAAAAATTACCCATAAATTAGATTCAATAAAGGATATAAGATCTATATCTCAGAGTTTATTAAAAGAATGGTGGAGGTTATGAATACCCTAAAAAAGTCTTTTCCTACAAATAAGGGTTTTAAAGTTGATTTGTATCAAGTTTATAACTACAGTAAAGAAATCAACTCAAACGAAATATAGGCTAAAATAATGAAATTATCAGATCATCAAATCAAAACAATTCGTTTTGTAGAATCTACTCTAATAAGTGTTTTGCAAGTAGATATCAATAACACGTTTCACACTGCCAGACTTTTAAACGTGGAGCTAGTCATCAACGCACTAAAAGACGATTCAAAAAGGGCTTTCCATTGGTCTTTGTACTTAGAATTTATTCGCCCCGTGTATACATACTTGGAGTATACTAATAATTATCTTAGTATCGAAAAAATGGCAGAACATAACGATATTGACGAGGATCTTTTATATGCCACTATTCAAGAAGGTAGATCTGTTTTAAACGCTCTAAACTTTAAAGGCTAGCACTTAATTAAATCATTAATAAAAGCCTGTTAGAGTGCTATACAAGGCGATTAACAGGCAATTACAAGGCACTTACCATGTGGATCATAACTGACAATTTAAACAACACTCTTTTAATATTAAACTTTGATAATAACAATCAGGGTATTAAAAAAGCTCTTATAGTTTTAAACACTCACAAAAAAGCCTTTAAGATAAAAAATTGTTTTAATTCTGGATTAACTTTTTTTAAAAAAGCTTGCAAGCCTATTAAATGATCTGTACTGTTCGGATTCACTTATAAAAAAAAAGGGTTTAAAATGAATAAGGTAATTAATTACAGCCTCAGCAGTTTTCTTATGGATGGGGGATCAGCTGAAGATTATTACAAGCAGTGGAAAACACCCAAGCCATTATTAGGTAGTGTCTATATCGGAAACAATAATATTATAAAAGAAATTGTAAAGATAATAGCTATAGTGGATAAGGTGGCGATCGGTAAAGTTATAAGCGACGACAATGGAGGATCGAGCTTAGGTAAACTTGCAATGTATAATACCACTGGATTAAATGTTGGCTGGAAATATGGAGAGAATAGGCCCAACTACAGACTAAAAGAAATAAACAATTAATACACCTTTAGAATTATAAAGCCAGAAGTTACTACAGCAGATTGGACAAAGGGTCGATATGAAATATAATTTAGATACACAATTTATGAATGCTAGCATTAAACAAGTGCGGAATATGATCCATTTACGTATTGCGCGTGATCTTGAAGCTAACGAATATATATGGAAGTATGAAGATTTTACAGGTACTCAACATCAAATAAATGTAGAAAAGGCTAAAAAAGTTATTCAAGATTGTTCTGATTGGTTAGCAGCCGCAAGGCCTCTTTTATCGGATGATCTATGGAATAGTATCATTAGTGAGGACGTGATCGACGCTAACGGTAAAAAACATTGTGTAGTCGATATCTACCATACAAAACTTAAATAAGCTTAAAAGGTCATATAGCGCCCCTTAAATGGGGCTTTCACGTGCAAGGTGTAAGATCCTTTAATAACATAGAATAGACTTTTAATTAATAGCCCATAGGGGGTACAAGATGAAATAAGGAACTAAAAATCCTTTCAATAAAGATCCTTAAATGGGTCTTTTTTGGTTTTTCTCTTAAATAAGCTTGCACTCTTATCAATATACTATATAGTTCAACTTCAATTAATTAATTAAACTAAAAAACAGGCTAAAATTATGTTCACTTTCACTAGCACTAACACCATTAAAACTATGATAGACCAGACCAACGCTAGACTAAAACTAATCAATAAAAGATCTAAGGATTCTCATGGTAGCGATTGTACGCAATACTCCTTTATATATGAACATAATGAATTATCTTTTTTAGTGGCTAATACTTGCGAGGGTTACGCTCATAAATGGACGCTAAGGAGCTATAAAGAACTAACTGAAGTTTTACTAGATATACAGGAAGATTATACCTTGAAATACTAAAAGCCCCAAAAAGCCCCTTAAATGGGGCTTTTTGGGTAGTACTAACCCATTAATCAAAACAGGCTAAAATTATGAAAGTAGATCAAACAAGTATTATGCAAGTAAACCCTAACGGCCTTTTAAACCCTAGGGGGATCATTTTAGATATGCTAAAAGGGATGCGCTACAGTGACGCAGGGATCAAGCGCATAGAAGACAAACTGGAAACCAATGGGTTAGTATGTAAGATCATAGAAGTTGAAAAGGGGGTCACTCATGACACTGTAAAAGAAGAGTTTTTCATCATCAGTATTATTAATGATGAACTAGTAAGGGTTGAACAGTGCAGTACTTTAAAGATACTCTGGAAGGATGACCAAATAATAACCTAATCCTTTAAAAGCCCCTTAAGCCCTCTTATTGAGGGCTTTTTTGTATCTTTATACAAATAAACTTGCACTCTAATGAATATGCTTTATAGTTAGGTTTCACTTAATTTATTAAACTAAAAAAAACAGGCTAAAAAATGAATACTTACACTATCAAAGCTTTGAACACTGAAATCACCTTTTCTATTGAAAATGCTATAATGGGCCAACGCGCAATAGTATCAATACGTAGTGCTAGCGATGGCGTAATATGTTCACCATGTGTTTTTATTAATACACGTACTATTAACCTAAGGGATGCGGTGATCGAAGCTCTAAAGCAGACAATAGAGCTAGAAATCTTTTTGATGTTAGACGGAGATATTAAATCTGCTAAAAGGTATTCTAAGAACATTACAAATCTTAAAAACATCTTTAAATCAAAAGCTTTTGTAAAGATTATGAATACACGTATTAATACATACTAGAAAGACCCTTAAGACCCTGTAGCCCCTTAAATGGGGCTTTTTTGTGTCTGGTATATAGTAGTGTATTAAATTAGTATAAAGACGCTGTAAAGGTGGTATTAAGGCGCTCTAAATGACACTCTCGAATAGTATACAGAATAGCTAATTATTAAGGTTATGCTTAAGGGCTAATCTTAAGATTACTCAATTTATAATTAGAATAATTTAAAAAACAAAGGGCCAATTATTAATAGTAGTTTTGTACGTAGTACAAGATCACATCTATAAGAGTACTCTATAATGGTTAGTCTATAAGAGTACTCTATAATAGTAATACTCAAGTAGTGGGTTGATGGTGAATTATTAGGGGGTGATCTTAGTAGTGATCTAAAGTAAAGTGTTAAGGAGTGTTAAGCAACCCTCGTGCCAACTTGTCAAGATCCTAAAAAATAATCTCAAATAATAAAATCTCAAAAAATCTGTACGGCTCCCTAAGAGCATATGCAAGATACACCCATACAATGACGTGCTTAAGGGGGTTGCTATCAGTGGTGAAGCTTACAGAGCTATTCTAAGGGATACTATTCCGTGGAACATTGCATAAAAAGTGCATAAGAGTTTCTAAGAATGCGGGCTGTAGAGCAGTTATGCAAGAATGAGTGAATATATGCAATTCTCAGCGTGGAACATAAAGGTATGATATCTGATAAGTGACCTTTTGAGTGATCACATGAGGGCTACCCTTGCAAGGCATTACTTATAACATTATTCTTTTAGAGTACTCTTTTAGTTATAACTATTCAGCCTGATTTGATAGCATCTTTTAGAGTGCATCTATTAGATAGCATCATTAAGAGTGTTACCCTAGATTATCCTTAAGCAATAGCCATGCCAAGTTGCATTCTTAGGTTATACTATTAAAGTCTATGATATTTTAGAAAAGTATTGGACGTGGGATTGCTGGCGGGGTACTTGTTAATCACTCCTATAGAGAATCCTTCCAATCTCCCCCACAGCAAGGCCTCCAGAGCATCCCCTTGAGACATCTCTTTTAGAGGTACTCCTTTAGATAGCCCCCTTGATATTTTCTGTAGGGGTGATCCTAGGGCTTAGACTGTTTTAGCATATCCTATTTTAGAAAATTCTTAGACAGCATAGATACTTTGGAGTACTCTTTTAGAGGGCATCTCCTAGGATATTTTTAAACGTTGATATTTTACAATAGAACTTTTAGGAATGACTTAGGTATTTTAGATATAAAAACCCAGTTAAGTATTTGATTATCAAGAGGAAGTGGTGTACGTAGTACAGGGGGGTATGCCTTAGAATATGTTGAGGAGGACTTATTGTTCTTAGTATTGTTATACTAATTAAGTTTATTGTAGTCTCTAGGGATATGCTGAGGATTCCTGAGAAGCTCTCTAAGGGGTTATCTCTTTAATTATATGCTATGGTGTGTCTTACTAATAAGGAGGGCTTACAGAGGATATTTTGAGGGGAGAGGTGTGAAGGGAGAAACTCAAGAACACTCTTGGGGGATAAGAGGTCTTAAGAGTTTTCCCTATAGTTATCTTTTATACGAGCAAACTCGATTTATAGGGTGACATTTTGTGTCATGTGTATATTTATACAGTGGTTGTAGGCTCTACCCAAAGAGTCCATCCATGATGTTGTTTATAAATACCTGTAGCTACCTGACTCATCCCTGATTTAAGGAGTTTAGGGTTGTCCTTACAAAACTGCGCCATATTTCTTATTACAGTTAGCTCTCCTTTAGGACTCCTAAATTTATATTCCTTACATGCAGACTCTAGAGTGTTCTCTACGAGAGTTATAAATATACAAGTCTCAGGAGAATATATCTTATTAGCCACCCCCCTTTGTAAAACATCCTTATCTAAAGCCAACCCCTCTTTATAATGCTCTTCGTACCAAGAGGCGAAGTTCTGATAGTTATGCCACTCTTTAGCTACGGTACAGTTCTTGTAGGTAGGAGACTTAAGATGGTAACTTTTAGAGTATGCTCTATTTAACATATTTACCCAAGTAATGTATGATTTGTTAGCTTTTCCTAGAGACCTGCTTAGGTGTTCTCCTTTACCCATAAATGCTACGCCATGAAGATCAGGAGATAGCTTGTCTCTTATACTACCAACCCTAAGATTTCTAGCCGCAACACTAGTTATAAAGCCTGTCTTTAAAAATTTCACTATAACGTCTGAGGAGTTTTTATAAGATACTATCTTAAATTTACCATCTCCATTGCTCTTATGAATACTCCCCACTTGTAAGTCCTCAGGTATCTTAACTTCTCTTAACCTGCTCATAATGCACCTACTAAATTAAATAAACCACTATTGTAAGCTATAGGTTGATGGTATCCTATGTAAGCCTTATAAGGTGTTGGGCCTGAGAACGAATTAGATAACACTCGCTGTCCCGACTTTATTATCCCGTAAGGCTTATAACAAGTGTAGTAGACTCCGAAGAGAGGACTAGATATCTGCTTTATTCTTAGTTTATGATCACTCATAAAGACTCTCTCCAAAATTTAGGTTCATCCAAAGGTAAGTTATAATCGGTCTCACCACCACAAGTTGCCCACCCTTCAGGAAACCCACCGTTTCTACTGCCTAGCATACACACAGGTCGCTCACTCCAAAACATAAGCACCTCTGTTCCGTCTTCATAAATCCCTACTACTTCATCACCACCTTTAGGTGCGGATTCTATATTATTCATAATTCATCCTCTTTATCTTGATAATCTTGATAGGCAGTATCTATATGTCTTAGCCACAATATCGCATCCCCATAATTTTCATTAGCGTAATCACTAGATAAGCCACCACAGCAATATAAAAGAGTTCTTAGGGCGGGATTGGTATTAGTCTGAAGCATTGCAACCTTATCCGTTAGCTCTATGATAGCTTTAATGTCTGCTAAAGACTGGTCAGGACATATGTACCTTGATGCCCACTGCCACTCTTTATAATTTACATGGTAAAGTCTTAGCTCCTTATTTAGATCATACTTAAGGTAAATTCCATCAAAATCAATATGCGTAGCACCTTTAGGCGCACCTTGGAGAGTTTTACGTAGTTCCTCTATGTTGTTCATAAGTCACCCGCCTTATCATCATAACCATGATTTCTTGCTATCTTGGCTAAGTCCCCCATGCATTCAGCTTCTGCAAATTCTTGTATTAATTCCTTCTCATTCCTTTCAAGCTCTTTAATTCTAATTTGAGCATTCAGCAAATCCATTCTTAACGATATATCACTCATAAGTCACCCGCTTGCTTGTTGGCTATGTATCTCATACTGTCTGTCATTGCATCCATTTCAACCTGTGAGTCAGAGCTTAAAGCGCCTAATTTAATAAGTTCATCTATACAATCTGCATTGCTTATCATGTGTTTCTGCATTTCTGCAATTTTATCTGCTTGCTTTTCTACAAACTCTGTTACTTTTAACACCGCCAGCAAGAGTCTTTCAATTGTATCTTCTCGCTCTATAGTATCTTTGATGTCATCTAGTGATCGAGTAAATTCATCAAAAGTCCAGTCAAGGACTCTCCATCTACCACAAGTAGACTTACCAAAGTACTTCCACTGATTATCAAACTTCCAGTAATATTGCTCAGAGTCTATATGTGTAGCGCCCTCAGGAGTTTCTTCTATAATACTACGTAACTCTTCTATGTTCATCCTGCATTCCTCCATCTCAAATAATCTGATAAGTATTTCTCAGGGGTTGCTTTCCCTAAATGAGTATTGTAGTGGTCTTTAGCATAATGTGCAAGCTCTACTAGAAAATCATACTCTAACTCTACTTGACTCCTATCTAAGACAGGTAGTGCCTCACTCACTCTCCAATAATGTATCCTAGCCATAGCTGTAGCGTAGTTCATATTACCTATCATTTCTTCTGCTTCTCCACATGCCCCCCATCTTGCTAAATCAGCCTCTAAGTCAGCCCTATACGCTAGGTAATTCTCCAATATGTCTTTATACGTAGCAGGCTCAATTTGGTATATACTATAAGCTGGCCCTTCTATCTGCTTTATGTATTCCCCTCCATTACTCTCGTGAGCAATAGTCATGAGAAGAAGCTCTACAGCCTCCTCCGAGTATGGAATAGACATTTGTTTTAGCACAGGGATAACTATGCACTCTTTAACCTGTGAGTATTTCATAGCCACCCCGCTGCTTCTCCAAGTTCAACAACCTCTTCTTTTAAAATAATTATCTCTTCTTTCAGCTCACCTATCTCTTTCTCGTGGTCAGACCTCATTAAAGTTATAACCTCTAATAACTCCTTCTTATTAAGACCCTTCACTTGCTCCATTAACATACTCATAACTTAAAGTCCTCTTTTGTCTTACGCTCTGCTCTAAAATGAGACATAATCATTTGCTTAACATCATCGACATCATCGACATCACACCCCCTAATTAGTGGCACATCGAATACGTAAGACATGTTACCTGTATCTAAACCAGAGTGTACGTAGATAATCACCACGTTTGGGTCTTGATTGTCAATCATAGCCGCTGAGTAGTACCTAGACATAAACTCTTGGTATCCCACATTGTAAGCTCTATCTACAACTTCCTCTCTATTAAATTGTATCATATATCCTCCCAGCTATGAATATAAATATTAGAACTACAATAAAGTATCCTGCTGCTAATATGTCCATTTACCACCCCTTAGGTTCAGTTAAGGATAAGTTAGAATAATGCACCCATTCAGCACTAGCCTTTCCAGTACATATGTCAACACATGCAAATAGGTACTCGTACTCTTTGAAGTCTTTAAAGTATTGCTTCTCAGTTAAAAACCCAAGACCCTCATAAATCTGCTTGATGCCTACTACTTTACCATAGTTATATCCTCCATGAGTTTTCCTAGAGCTTATATCCCACACTCTTTTATTCATTGCTATCATTAGCTACTCCTAATCTATGAGCTGTATCATAAGTCTCATCAGTAACGTAGGATAACATACCATATCCATCTAGGCTATACCCTATAAGCTGTGCAAACTGCTCTCTGTCATTATCAGTGAACTCTTCTAAGGCTAGTTTGTTCATATCTAACCCACCATTATCTAACAAGAACTCCACTACCTTATTAGTCTTAAATCGTATCTTACCGTAAGTGTCTTTAACCAGAGGTTGTATTGGGTTCTTAACTTCAATCATAGCCCTTCTCCTTTCTTCTTTAGGTCTCGGTGTAGGTAGCTGTCATTAGGTATACTACGCCATTCATCTTCATCTAGGTGATCAGCACATTCTTTGCATAACGCTTCAATAACTACAACTCTATCTATTATATCTAACACATCAGATCCACAGTAGTTGCCATTACGAACGTCCTCTTTAGTGATCATACCTTTCATAAGGCACCTGCCTGATTACGTAGAGTTCTGGCATAGTCTACTAGATCGTCAACACATATAACTGAGTCTCCTAAATTATCAGCCCAACATGCATCAAGCCATAATATTGCATCTGTAATACCTTTCGCTTTCATCTCAAGGTCACGCTTTGCCTGATCAGTCTTCATGCTCTCAACCTCAGACCTAAGCTCTCCATTATGGTTGTTAAGCTCACATTCTCTTATGTAAGCAGCTAATCGTGGGCCTATTATTTTCATGCTGACACCTCATGACACCTTGAGTAATACTCTAATGAAAAGTCTTTAGAAGCTTTGTCCCTAGACTCCTTATTGTCAAACTGGGGTACACTGTAAGCTCTTAGTATCATCCTAAAGTAAGCCCCAAAGATATCCTCTGACATGCTCTTTTCTTTTGCAATTTCTATAACTACGTTTATATCCACTCCCCTTTGACGAGCATCCATAGTGGCTTTAGTATCTCTCTGTACGGTTAAACAGCTGGCAGATAAATTTAAACTTAATGTTAATAGTACTGTTAGTAATAATAATCTCATTTTCGTTCTCCTAGTTTTTAATATTGATTAAGTGTGGCACAATTAAACCTACAAAGATAAACATAGCGTAAACCCAAAGCTTAAAATACTTCAAAGCATTCTCTGTAAGGCTTATCTCAAAAGATCCCCACAACATTGCCACTGTAAAGCCTATCATAACTAGACCTGCTGTACAAGCTACTCTATAAAGTATTTTCCTCATACATCCTCCCCTACTTCAAACTGTTTACGGCTTATTAGGAGCTGTCCGATCCTTCTCTCAAGACCCTCTACCACATTCTTATGAGAAGAGTACTCCACATACCGACCTTTAGAACTATGCTCCATACACTCCCCACCATGCCCTCTCTTGTCTGCCACTGTGCAGGAATACCTCCTAAGTTGCTTCATCTATAATCTCCTCCTCAAGCTTGTCATCTAAGTACTTCTCGACCCTAGCCATATTCTCTTTAATTTCCCTCATAAAGTACCTTACAGGAATATCTACAAAGTCATCAGCTAGTATGTAGAAAGTGTAGAAGTTTTCCTCTGTAAATTCCATGATGTTAAAGCAGTCACTACAAACACTTATAATGCCTTCAGAGCTAATGTCAATTATCCTGCCATTAGTAACTTTCTCTCCATTCTTTGTAACACACCTCTGATTTAGTCTCATAAATCTTTCCCCTTATTGTTAGTCCATCTGTAAATAGTCCTGACATCCTTACCTAAGTGTTTGGCTATATCACTTACTGTATGTCCATCGTCCCTGAGCTTACTTGCTTGCTCCTTGTCTGTCAAGAACTTTACTTGAGGTAATGCAACTTTTAAAGTATCTACGCTAGACTCCAGAGAAGAAACTCTCAAAGACTTGTCTATATCACTATGCTCAAGGATCTCCACTTTGACCTCTAAGTTGGTAATAGTTTTATCAAGCTTCCTGCTCCTATGTACTCTCTTGAGCTGTTGATTAATAGTGTTAGCATTCTCTACATGGTTCTTATCCATTGTGCCTCTCTTGATCATACTCTTCTGGACAGGCTCTGCTTGATGATGCTCTACTATGCGCTTAGAAGTTTTAAGTCTATTAGGGCTTTCTAGGAAGATGTTATTCTTGGCTTGCTTGATAAACTCAGAAGTCAGAGAAGTGATTTCTCCTAGGTAGACTAATGCGTCCTCAGGAGTGGCATCCTCCGTCAGTACTTTCTTGTAGGCTATACAAGCTTGTTCAAAGTTAATCTTGGGACTAAACTCGTGACCCGATGCCTTGAGGTCACGTATTATCTGTTTCTTCCCTACGGAGCTTAGAGCTGCTATTTCTTTCATTGAGGACTTACTATTGGAAGCCCTTATCGAGATAACATCTATAAGCTGGTTAGTGGATAGGTTTAAGGCCATATCCTCCAACTGCTCTGTAGTGTATTTACTCACTTAAAGTGATCCTTCACAGCCTCTAAAGCTTTTATTACTATGTCTACAGACTCTTTATCGTCAAAACCTAGGAGGACTACAGGCTCGTCTTCCAGAAACTCTTTCTTACCTATTATTTCCTTAGTAGTCTTTTGTATTCTAAGGCAGTTAAGATGACCCTCCGCGTACACTCCCGTCATCCCCGTAAGCTTATTACCAAACCTAACTATTGTTAAGGGTGTATTGTCTTCCTCATACATTGCTAAGGTAACTCCATAAGGTATGCTCATAATTCTTTCTCCTCTACGGTTTCTGTAATAGCTTCTAGGACTACTCTCCAGTTGTCAAACTTCATGTTTATTGTAGGTATTCCCTCTCTTCTAGCTAGGTTAACTGCTGTAGCTGTCCCCCCTTTCACTACATAGTTATCCTCCTCAGCATAGTACAGTACAAAAGAGCTGGGTGTACGTAGATCCCTACCTAGTATCTGTAAGACATTACGAGCATGGAGTTTTTTAGCTCCTGAAGTACACCTCCACCAAGCAGGATGTAAAGAAGAAGCTATATCCATACATTTCTCCATGTCCTTAAGTCTAAGGTACATATCGTACTGGTCTGTAAGCTTGTCATTCTTAAAACCAGACCAAGGAATGTATATCTCTGCTTTTCCTTCTACTTGAGACTCTACTCCTAACTGAAAAGCTTGATCAGCCCCTTTAGATTTACCAGACCTTAAGGTGTACCCTTTAAAGTGAAGCTCTACCGCAACTTCCTGCATCTCTTTAAGAGTGCTTGTAGGCGTACTTCTAGATCCTATTCCTGTATAGTATTTCATAACTCTTTATGCTCCAGTGAAATAGCGTTAGGGTAAACTGTAACCTTAAAATTCTCCGCTATTATCATTAAGTCTACTACGTCAAGGTCTTCTAGGTATACATACTGATTACCTATAGTGTACTCGTCATAGCTCTTTCTCTGCCTAAAGAGCCTACAATCTACATAGTTCTCTAAAGCCCTTTTTTCATCTCCAGACATTATAGATAACATACCTAGATCTAGACGCTTCACTAGTGACTCTCTTTTTTATGAAGCTCTATATACTTATCCCTTATGCCTAAAGACCTTGTAAGGTGATTAGTAGGCCAACACCTATCATGTATTATAATAGACTGGCCCTTAGAGGAATACAGATAGCCTCTACTTCCAATAATGTTAACACCGTAGTTTGATAAATGCACTAATAAAGAGCTTAACTCTTTTAAGTCTTTACACTCCAGCAAACACTGTTGAAAGGCTTCTTGTATGCTCTGATCAGGATTCTCTAGGTCTCCTTCCATCTCTAAGAGTCTGCTTGTGCCTTCTTGCTCTGTCCCGCCAATTACTAATAAATTATTCATAGTACTCTCTGCTCCAGTTCTCTCTCTAGTAAGTTTCTCATAGAGGCAATTACACCCTTAAAACTGTTATCCGATCCGTTATCGTGCAGCTTTTGAAAACTAGACATAAGACCAATTTGTAAGCCAGTAAATTTAGAACTCCACTTAATAAAACCCCATTTTCCATGTAAAGTCCTTATTGAAGAGTCTCCTCCAGCTTTAAGAATCCTATCGGCTCTTAACCTGAGGTTTTTTGGCATCATTTGGCCTATTATACAACACGCCCCATTCTCTGATTGGTAAAGGCAATTATAATTAGAATTGACCAGAACTTTACTGAGAACACCCTGTAACTCTAGTTTGTCTATAGCTTCTGTAACTTTAACCTTAAAATCTGCGTCTTTCATTATTACCACTCCTCAAAAGTATTGCCTAATATGTTACCTATTACTTGATGTGTCCAAAACTTAGACTCACATTCAGTATCCCAATCTAGATCCCACAAACTCTCTACCAGCACTTTTATAGTCTTAAGGTCTAAAGCTTGTCCCTCATCTAGTTGATCAATCATACTACAAACTACTGGATCAAATATCTCTGCACCTCTACTCATGCCCATCATTCACCTCCACAACTGTTATTCCTAAACCTGTAGATATATCACACTTAGAAGCTGCTATTACAGAGGCTTCCGCACTACATCCACCCATAAATGCTCCTGCTGCGTAATCTCCACCACTTCCAAATGTGATTACTTGATAATTGCCTTGTGTTATTACTTTTTTCCAAGACTTTATACCTAAATACTCACTTTTTTGAGCTTCGTAGACATCAACTAAAAGCCCTTCATTCTTTCTTCTGACTATAGCTATCTTGACACTGCTCTTAGGCTTTGTCAAAAACTTTTTACTCTTTATTATGTATGCCAGCTGTCTATCTAGCTCAAAAGCATCCCCACTACCTACAAAGTAAGCTCCATCTCCAATAGGGTGTACCTTATTCGACTTCTCTGGGTAAAAGTAGTCTTCACCACTAGTGCCTAGAAACTCTCCGTTAACTTTAGAATAAGTAGTCTGATTATCAGCTACAATCTTCCTTTCTTTAAAATCTATCAAAACTGTAGTCATAATTAGACTCCTTTTTAGTTATAAACCCGAATAAAACCCAGTGACACGACTGTCGCATATAATATCTTTATATTCAAGAGGGTTTACTAAAGAAATTCGTTTTAAATCTCTAATCCTTGATAATGCTACGTAAGCTTGACCATGACTGAAGCAACCTTCACCAAAATCTAAGGCAACATCATCCATAGTCGCACCTTGAGCGCCATGAACAGTTTGAGCATACCCTAAAGCAATAGGCAACTGAAAGAAACTACTTTCTATCTCTTTTTCCAGCTTACCCTTAGATGTTTTATACACATACTTGTCCCACTGGTTAGATTCTACTTGAACAGACTCCCCAGAGTCAAGCTTTACTGTGACAGAGGCAATGGATAACTCAGAAACCACTCCTTTAGAACCATTTACGTATAAACCGTCTCTGTGGTTAGCTTTTATGATCACTCTGCAACCTACTTTTAGTTTAATAACTAGATCCACAGGTGTTTCTTTCCATTTATCAGGATTATAGCACTTGTAAGAGTTTTCCTTAGCTTCTAGCTTGGAATACCAAACTTTATTAACCACTTTAGCGTCAGTCTTATAACAGCACAGGTGCAGAACACTCTTAGTGTGGTCATAAGGTATTGCCTCTCTGTTAATAATGTCTACAGCGAGTCTGTGGTTGTTATCTCTACGTCTAATGCTCTCTAATACTTTAATCTGTTTAGCATTAGTGTTTCTGTAGGGCTTGTGAAGCTCAATAGTCTCAAAATCCCAGCACTCTGAGTCAAAACAGAAGCTGCTACGGTACTCCTCATAAAACATTCTACGCTCATGACTAGATACCACAGGATCTATCTGAAAGAAGTCCCCTACCATGACAACCTGAAGTCCTCCGAAGGGTTTATTGTTGCATTTAAGTATTTGTAGCTTAATATTAATTAAATCTAAGTAGTCTGCCCTAAGAGTGCCTACTTCATCAAATACAATCCGCTTAACTACGTTATTACCGAGGACACTCTTCATAGTTTTGCTTATCTGAACACGATCACCGTCAACAGGTATCCCGAAGGGTAGTCCAAAGAGTTTATGACATGTCATGCCTCCAATGTTAAGAGCTGCTTGCCCATAAGGGGCGCATTTGATGGTAGATTGATCCATTATCTGGTCTATTACGTAAGACTTACCACTATTACCCGTAGTAAATATGCACCCCCCTCTTCTAGCTACAAAAGCCCCAGTAGTGGTAGTGAAGCAGTACTTAAAACCATCTACAGAGTCTACTATAGGTATTTTCAACTTGCGGTCTTTATTAGCTATACACCTAAAACCTTTACCGCTTAAGGTTGCATCAGACCTCCATGACTCTTTATTTTTTCTCTTATCCTCTCGTATACTAGTATTTTTACCACTGGAAGCCATAAAAAATTGGATAACCTCAGCATCTATCTTAAATTTACTGGAGAATCTTATATTTCCCTCTTTAGTTAAACTTGAGTCCCAGTGAACTACCTCATCCACTATTATCTGTATCTGTTCCTTAGAACAATCAAGTAAGTCCCAAGAGTACTTTTTATCCCTAACCTTAGCCCACACTATGACTTCGTACTGTCGTTGATTGTTTATACCTCTGTCCTCGTATCTAAGTGTATGCTTTTTACACATCTCCAAGAGTCTTAGGTATTTTCTTTCTTTAGTAAATCTCATCTGAGTGTAGTTGTCTTTACCTTCCTTGACAACCCTACCATCAGCCATTACCGCTATTTGTAACCTTAGCTCCCCTTCCGATAAGTCGATACCCCCTCCTGAGTAGTCAAAGGTGGTTTTTATCTTACCTTGCCAACCATCCTGACTGCTATTATGCCTTCTTACCATTTCCTCAGTCTTTATAAACTTAGCTTTAGAATTATTAGTAGGGCAGTAGAGTATATTATGATCCTCACACAACATCATATCGACTCCCCTAGATTTGGTGTGGTAAAACTCCTCACAAGGTTTCTTTATATAGTCGAGAGGATCTTCAAAGAATGCAACCCCAGTGTCTTTATCGTAAGAGAGTATCTCTTCACCCTCCCACTGGCTTATATCTTTCCAACCACCTCTTGTAAAGTACTGAGTACTCTCATCAACACAGCCTCCCATACCAGTTAGGAACAAATTACCTCCAGCTTTAATCCTATCTATGGCTACCTGTTGAACGTCTATTTCTTCTATCATGACTCTAAAATCCTCTTCTTAGCTATCTCGAAGTATGTCTCATCAAGCTCTATACCTATAAAAGACCTATTTAGGTTCTTAGCTGCTAATCCTGTTGTTCCGCTGCCCGTGAATGGATCAAATACGATATCTTTTTCATTAGACCAGCTCTGTAAGTGGTCAATAGCCAGTTGAAAAGGAAAAACTGCTGGATGTCCCGTTCTCTCACACCCTACTGGATAAGTCCACGTACATGTTCTATACTTATGAGTGTTCCCAGACAGGGGTTTTACAAACTTTACTTTCTCCCCTGAGGGTAATATTTGTAATTGTTTACCAGTCCCACCCTTCCAAGTACAGGGAGTCATTATAGGGTTAAAAACTTTAGGTTTTGTTTTACTAAATATAAACATGTACTCAAAATTAGGCTGATACCTATTATGTTGGCAGGGGGCAGGGTTTTTCTTCTGGTAGATCATTGTATCGTGCAAATTAAATCCACAATCAATAGCGTGTAATGCTTGCTTAAAGCTTGTCCCTGTTTCACTTCCCTTTATAGTTGCGTCTCCAACCACCCAAACAACTACGCCCCCTTTTTTAGTTACTCTAAATAATTCAGATAAAACAAGCTTCCATACATGTTCACCCCACTGTTTATTATTGCCGTTATAGTTTCTTAGCTTATCGTATGGAGGGCTTGTTACAGTTAAATCAACAGAACCACTAGGTATCTCCTGCATTCTCTCAAGACAATCACCTTTCATAAGCCATAACCCTTCTTCTTTATAATCTCCCATTACTTCTCCTCAACCTCTTCTCTTTTAAAGGATCTCTTTGTACAATAGTCCTCAAACCTCTGAGAAACTATATTCCAAAACCAATCTCCACCGTGAACCTCATTTAAGTAGTCTACAGACTCTCTAAACGTATCAATCTTACTCATACTCCACCTCCACATTGTTATAGTTAGATTCTTTATATGTTTTATTTTTTAAAATACAATCTATAGTAGGGTAAGATACACCATACTGCCTAGCTAATACAGATTTATTTTTAATTTTTTGTTTTAAGTACTCCTCCCTTATATCAACCGCTAACTTGAAACTTAGTTTTCTCCTGTGGGGGTCTTCAATTAAAGCTTTAATAATATTCCAAACTCTAGAAATCTATTGCAGGTTATCTACTTGATTATTCTGCTTGTCCCTATCTAGATGGTCTACCACTAAGTCTTCTACACTTTCTGGCTTTTCTAAAAAAGCTAGGGCTACTAACCTATGTACTGGTAGTCTATTTATTCTTCCGTTATACTTTACTCTCACTATAGAGTAGCCTTTATTGTTAACATAGTATCTTAGTGCCTTCCCCTCATGGGTTCTAACTCTACCGTCCCTGTAAGTAACTACCCTAGGCATACTTTTAAAATTACCTTTATTAGAAATACAATAATCAGGGTACTCTTTTAATATAATCCATTTCTCTGTCATTTGTTAGAACTTACTACGATAATACTAATCATACTCAGACTCTCCTTTTTTGCTATTAGACTTAATAACATGCTGATTAACGTGTAAATAGTGTTTCATGGCTACTCCTTAGTTATCCAGTCCAATTTCGTCTTCTCAGAGTAATTTTGATTATTAAAATGAAACCAAGAGTACGCTACAGAGTTTGCTGTGGCCTCTCTATTAACACCCTTAGTACAGCTAACCCTAAATCCAAACTGCCACATGGTTTCTAGATTCCACCCCTTACACTTAAGCTTGTTAGCCCTAGCATTACTCTCTATTGTGGTCATACGATTAAACATTAGCACATTATCACACAACATCAAGGCTTTATCTACAAACTGCTCTGTAAGAGTGAAGGGAGGGTTAAATATAATGCAATCAATGCTATTATGTATCTTACCAACCTTTAAAAAGTCCTTTAGGTTATCCCCAAAGCCGTAATCTACTAGATCGCTCGTGTAAACCTTCTTCCCAATGATCCTGAGGTAGTCTGCAATGTCACCAAGACCATTACAAGGGTCATAGTATACATCAAACTGGTCAAACGCATAAGGGAACTGCTCATAGAACGATTCTAAGGCTATCTTTGGTGTAGAGTATAGATCATTAGGATCTGTGGATATATTCTTCTTTGTGTTGGGACTGCTCATATACCTAACTCCTTATTAATAACAACCTTGAGCATACGGCATATATCATCCTTTGTCAACGTAGAAAACTCAGGGTCAATTTCTTGGATACGAGACACCTTAAGACCCTGCTTCCAGTATTTTAAGACTTTATTATACATGTTGTCATTCATCTAAAACACCACCTTATGATCATGACACTTTAGCTCTGCGCTATGTAGCTTCTCAAAGTAACCTATGTACATAGAAGGCAAATTCCTGAGCTGTCCATCATCCATCTCAACCATACAAAACCTAGTCCAATAATCTAACTCCTCTCTAGGGTTAAACCAAGAGTAACTCTTTAGACGCTTAAGTAGTTTTTTTCTAGGTGTTCTGTCCTCCTCATCTTCAAGATAAAGATTGTAGTGTTCTTCTAAAGATTGTAAGGCCTTTACAGCCAACTCTTTACTCTTCCATACAAGACCTATATCTTCCACACAATCCTCACTGTGAAAGCTACTTCCTGTTCGATAACTAACTTCTATTGTATACATCTAAAACTCCTCAATTGGTATTACCAAACTAAACTTAACTGATTTATACTTTTCAGGCTCAGGAGTTTTGTGATAAAGGCTTATTTGTTTAATTACCCTCTTTGACAGAACTGGATTAGGTCTTCGACCCCAATCAGACTTTTCCTTTGACTGTGTTAACAGTTGGACACAAGACCCATTATTCAAAAAAATATCGTCCTCTGTTATGTAGTATTCTGCCCTACCTATTTTAATACCTATGCTATTCATTCTAATCTACCTCATAGGAATCAAGTGTTGCTGATAGGTAGGCTATAGTTGCTTTCAACCTAACGTTTTCCTCCTTTTGTCTTACTAATCTATCTAATAATTGTTGTGCAAAACCCTTAGTTATTACCATATCAGGGTTGTCAATTACCCTCTGGCATACTCTTTGATGAAAACCAATTAACTTATCATCTGTTACTCTATTCATATTAATGCACCTCTCTCGTTAAAATTCTTTAAGCTGATTACCTACAGCAATAATATTAGGGATCTTTAAGTCTTCCCAAGCTCTGATCATCTGAGGACGATCATCTATACACGCTACAATGTTAAACCTATTAGCCACGTACTTCCAGAAGATCTCTTCCTTGACTATAGAATCCTTACGTTGATCTGTAGGCTCTCTCATTAGCAAATGAAGTCCACCTCTCTCTGGCAAGTAGTCCACCATAACATGCTTCATAACCCAATCATAGGTTTCAATCATACAAGAGCCATCTCTTCCAGATAAGAACACAGGGGTTAGTCCTGATTGGATAAGGCCATGCACCATTGAGATTACATGCTCTCTAGGAGAGTCTTCTCCAACACGATCCCAATCAAACCACCCTCGACCAGAAGTATTACAAGCTATAGTGCCATCTATGTCGCACAGGAACGCCTTAGGTAAGCTTTCATTAGGGATATACACCTTACGTACTATATAGTCGTTCCACATCTCCCATTGCTTCCTCAGGACGCTAATACCTACGCCTCCAGCTCTCTGAGCTTCTCTCTTAACGGCTTTATCCCAAGAGATATGAAAATCTATGACTTCAAACTCCATATGATAAGACTTAGCAAAGTCTCTCCACATATTTCTGACTTTTTTATTTAAGTTAGTGTCTGAAATAATAATGTTCTTACCTGCTCTTGAAGAAAGCTTAGATAAGTTCATAGCAGTGTCTGATACTAGGTTCTCATTAGACCTTTTAAACTTATAAGCACCCCAATCTCGCACTCCCTTGTTAAACAAGGAGAACCTTATGTCATCCCTATTAATATTGACCCAATCTCCGCGATTTCGCGTAAACTTATCTGCCCAAGAAGTTTTTCCTGAGCCACTAATTCCTACTGTTAATATTAACTTAGTCTTTTTCATACTAAACTCTCCTTCCAGTTGCTAAAGTAATAGTGAGCTACACCTTCTAACTCTTTTATATCTAACATAGTATACCTCTCCAAGTAGCTTTGCAAGTACATATAAACAAAGTCATCTATTGTCTTTGGAAGAGTAATAGCTCTAGTCCTCGCGTACTTAATGTTAATAGTGTTAAATACTTGAGGATAGCTTAGGGGTATGCCTTGCTCAATGATTATACTTCTAGATATGTTGTAATAGTGCTTAGACCACAACAACTTCTTCTCAGGATCTTTGTGACTCCTACTCTGTTTAAGATCCCTTTCAGCAACTCCTAATAAAGCCTTAACTAACTTATAAGTATGAAACTGCTCTATCCTTAGGTCATGTAAGAAATCTAAAAGAGTGCCTTTAAACTGACCTTCCCTAAGCATCTCATAAATCAAAGTATTGCTTCCAGTGATCAAGGCATTAACAGCTCCCCTAGGGGTTATGTAGAGGTGATCAGTATTAGTCTCTTCACACTTATAAAATAAGAAATGATCCCTGTTGTGAATACAAGCATCCATCTGTATATTAGGACAAACTATGTGCAGTAAATCCGTATCCTTGCCATTAAGGTTTCCAAACTCTATGGTGTTATCCCCTAGAGTTTGCTTATTAAGTTGTTCGTGCATTTCTTTATCTATCTTAATGTTCACCTGACACCTCCACCATAAATTTATACTCCAGCCAAGACAACCCTAAAAAATCATGTAACTCTAAGTCACCTTGGTACTCTGTATGCCAATACTCTATATCTAATTCGTAATCTTCTAGCATTAGCTTTCATCCTCTATTTCTACAACAGTTTCAGACACTATGCCCTCTAACAACTTGAAAGCATAGCTTTTACTTTTTAAGAAGGTAGGTGAAAGCCTATGGTTATCTATTCTCACAACTATTCCCTCACTAATATGACTAGGGTCGTGATAGTCTTCAGTAAGCAGTTCAGGGCGCTCTGTAAGGTAGTCTACTAAAGTGTCTAGTGTATCTATATCCCCATCGTAAATAAAAGGCTCTACAAGATCATAAGAAGGTTTAATATCCCTATCTTTGCACCAAGATACAAGCTGAGGTTGAGTAAAGTCTACAATATCTCCTCCTTCTGATGCCATAGTTATTCTATAGATGTGGTAATCATAAGTATCTTCTAAACATCCATACTTGTAACTCATTTGATCAGAGTACTTAGCAGTGTACTTCTTATCTTTAAGATCTTTTGTGTTATGAGTAGACATTACGGACTTGCCATTTACATACCCTACTATTTCTCCGTAAACTGTCATACCTTTTGTAATGTGTGAAGACAATTGATTTGCTATTTCAAACCTGTAAGCCTCTTTTCCATGAAACCCTTCAGAGTCCGAATTGTTAAGTACAACTCTTCTAGTGCCTACTACTAGATCCCATCGGCTAGTTGGAAATATAGGAAGGATCTTATTTATAAGCACTTTGATCTTATTTAAGTTAATGTTTACTTTGTGATTACCAACCCTCATGGATGTTCCATGCTTTTTAGATTGTATACTAATTAAATCTCCTTTAAATATAAAACTCTTGTTGTGTCTATACTGAGAGGTATTACAATGCTCTACGAACATAGGAACATCTAACTTTTTCTTTTTAGAGTTCTTCTTACTAGGGTCTTTAACATTAGGGTTAACATACTTCTTGCAGATAGGGTTATCTCCTAAAGACTCAAAGGTATCTCCTACTTTAAGCTTTTTTAAATCATGCCCTGTGTAGCCTAAAGACTCTAGGGGGGCGAAATAACCCTCTGACTTAACTTTCATAAAAGGCTGAACTCTAACCCTACGAGAGGACTCAAAGAATCCAGATTTTAATTGATCAAGGTTATCTTCTTTGGATCTAAACAAATTATTTTGTTTACAATACTGCTCTGAAAGTTGAGTGCCTGAACAAAAGAACACTCCGACAGTTCCGACTTGTATCTCCTTACCAATAATTACAGTCTCTCCTAAAACTTTTCCTACCTGTATCTTATCTGCCCCTTTTAACTCTAAGACTTGATTTACTTTTGCTATCATTGCTTGGTAGTTACTCATTCTTATTCTCCTGTAAGCCTCTCTAAGGCATTATTAATGTATATCTATGCGATGGTATTACTTTTACATTTGAAGCTCTCTCAGGCTCCCATAGAAGCTCCTATAAAGCCATTCTCATACAATCCTCCGCTATCTGTACCTTGTATTAGGCTTTCTAAGTAAGAACCTGCCCCCTGTACATTTATGCTATGGTTTCCATCTTCAAGGTACACCTTGGATTCAAACTCGTTGTAACCATACATCTCTAGTATCTCTCTCATAACTTCTCTTAACAACCTGATTAAATAACTTGATGAGGATTATTACATTCTCTACTCAAGGTGTCAACACTTATTAAGAATAATCTTTATAAGCCCTCTTAAGAGTACCTGCTAAGGCATACAACTAACTATTTAACAAATAGATGTAAATAGTCCTTGACAGGTTTTAAGATCAACGTTATACTGATCCTAAGGAAACCCCTTAAGAGTATTCTTAAAGAGTATATCTTAAGAGTTACTATTAAGAGTATCCTTTAGATATACTACTAACTAACGTTAGTTTACTTTACATTCCTTCTTTCTTCTCACTATCGTTCAATTCTATTTCTACTCTTAAAAGGATCTCTTAAGAGCCTATATAACTTTATTTTCATAAATATGCATAAAGTAGTATACAAGATCGATTATAGCTGTTATACTTATAAAATAGAGTAGAGGATAAGGAGAAGTTAGTGAAACTAAAAGTAATGGAAAAAGAAGAGATCATAAGATTATGCCTTAAAAATAAAATACACACTCTAGAGGCTTTAGGAAAACATTTTAATTGCTCTAAACAAAATGTAGGTTCTATACTTAAGAAAAAGTGCATAAGTGTAGGGTTCTTGAAAGACATTAAAAACTACTTAGAGTTTCTCTGTTTTAGGGAAAATGTAAATTCTTTTGAACCCGAAGGTCATCTATGGGAAGTAGTCGAAGGGTTTAAAAACCTAGAAGTAAGTTCTTTAGGCTTTATTAGGAGGATAAAGAGTAAAAAGTTTGGTTCCACGTCCGTACTCTACTATACCAAAGTTTCTGGTGAGATAAATAGCTGTTATTTAGGATACCCAAGGATATTCGCAAAAAACAATGAAGGAAAAAGTAAGACTGTTAGTGTCCATAGAGTAGTTGCTGAAACTTTTATACCTAATCCAGAGGGAAGTAGGTGTGTAAACCACTTAGACGGAAATAAACATAATAATGAAGTGGGAAATCTAGAGTGGTGTACTTACTCAGAAAACACTAGACACTCTATAGATTACCTAGGAAATCACTCCAGCAAGGGAGGTTATAGTATTAGATACCCTTCTGGAGAAATGTACTTAACTGACAACTTAAACTCTTGGTCTAGGTCTAAAAACTTTAATCCCTCTTGCGTACATCAATCCGTAATGCAAAACACTGGATACAAAGGCTATGTAATTTTAAAAAACAACTAAGGAGTACTCTATGAGTAGATGTATTATATGTAATCGTAAGATGTTTAGAACGGAGATGCTTCAAAAGAAGTCTGACGGTTCTGATGAAGATACTTGCAACATTTGTAAGACAGCAGCTTTCGAAGATGGGTCTTATGCTGAAGACCATGAATTTGTATGTGGAAACCTCGAAGGTGGTATCACCTCAGCGAAAAGTAGCGAATACTAAAGAAAGTGCTTGCAAGGTTTACTTTATCGTGTTATAATCATAGAGTAAACTAAATAAAGCGTTCTTAGCTCAGTCTGGTAGAGCTTTTGTTTTCCACACAACTTGTCATCAGTTCGAATCTGATAGGACGCTCCAAATACAACTAAGAGAACGCGGCTAATAAGCTCCCCTCTTGGTATTGCTTAAGTAGCTCAGTTTGGCAGAGCAGCCCCTTTGTACGGGGAAGGCCGTAAGTTCGAATCTTTCCTTAAGCACCAATCTCCCGTAGCTCAATTGGTTAGAGCATCCGACTCATAATCGGCAGGTTACTAGTTCGATCCTAGTCGTGGAGAACCAAATTAATACGTCTACCAAGCCTCTCCTTAGGAAGCTCAAATCGTGTAGGCAACCACTTTCCCAAGACTACACTCCCATGTGTAGCTATCACTACAGAGCAACTCTTATAAAAGTGATACTTGTTATAGGACTCCCCAAGCCCTAGCTATTAAACAGATTGAACCTAGTTCTTAACAGCAACTCTCCTCCTAGTTGGTCTGGTCTGTTATTTTTATTCTCACAACTTATTTAGGAGAGGTGGCTATGCCCTTCATCAAAGGTCAGTCAGGAAATTCAGAAGGTAGACCAAGAAATTCAAGAAATAAAGTAAACCCACAAGATGAAATATCAAAGGCTATGGCCTCAGGCATGAGCCTTCAAGAGATGGTTGTCTGGTTGTCAAATAAGATAACTATAGATCCAGAAGATGAAAAGCTTAAACTTACAGATGCTCAGAAGACTAAGTATCTGGTAATGTTGATCGACTTGAAGAAGTTCTTATCAAAAGAAGACTTAGCGAGATTGCCTAAGACTCCTAAAGAATCTAAAGCTGTAACCAAAGGTGAAGTTAAACAATTCCCTAAGGCAGTTTTTAAGTCTTCTGGAAGCTAGAAGTATCCATTAACAAGAAGACAGGAGACAGTATGAAAGACTTAACAAAAGAAACAGTTTACGGACTAACAGGTGATTATGGCTTAGTAGCTAAAGTCGTAGAGCTTACTCAGAAAGGAAACGATGTATGTATTCATTCAACACACGCAATGGGATTAGGCACTTATCTCTTAGCCTATAAGCCAGCTACAGTAGAAGACTTAGTTGATGATAAGATTATTGGTACAAGCTTAGAAGGTGATAACCAGACCCTTATAGATCAGAACCCTAGCTACGTAGCAGAGCTACAGTCTCTTTCAGAAGTCTCTGATAAAGAAGAAGTGTCAGAAGAGCCTACAGCTGAGTTTTCTCCAGTAGCAGCTCCAGACTTTACATTAGCTAAGGCAATGCTAGCTGCATCAGGCTCAGAGGCAGAAGCTAAAGCAGATCTAATTAAGTACGCAAGTTCTTTTGAAGGTATTGAAGAGTCCCTATTCGACAAACGTAAGAGCTTCAGCAAACTACTCGCTACCTTTCAAGGTAAGTGGGGACACATCTCAAGAAGCGTAGAAAAAACAGAAGGTACTAAATAAATGACCACCTATAACAATGTATCTCAAGAAGCATCCGATTGGGTAAGTGTTAACAGTGCATCCTCAGTGACTGTAGGAGATGCTTTTACTCTTCAGAACAACCATACGGGAGTAGTTTACGTATCTGAGTCAGGTTCTAAACCAGACATAAATGCAGGTAATTTTCTTCGCTTATATCCCCCAAGTTTTGCTGGACTATCTATTATTAACGTATCCGCAGATTCTGGAGAGATATGGGTAAGGCCAGAGACTCTAGGCAAAAAACTAGAGCTAAGTGTTCAGGGGTGATACATGGTAGAGTTAAATCCTAGTTTAAAAATAGGCATTGGAACATTAGCTTCTTTAACTTACGGACTAAGAGTAGGAACTGGGGAACTCGCAGCTATAACTTACGGGATATCAAGCAATAGCTTTACTGAGGCTATCGTAGCAGATGTTAGTAGGTTTTTTACACCGCTTCTAGGTAGTGGTTCACAGCGTTATGAAGTGGACATACCTCCATCATTTGCAGGTAATTGGGAGTGGGAAATTAAAATCGCGGGCTTACCTCAACGCGACACAAAACTAATAACAATACAAGACACTAACTTTAAAGTTTTTAATTTAGGTACAAGTAATTTCTCTCCTAACAATACCGCTAGACTGTATAGTAATACAGGCATAGGGTTTACTGGAAATACTGTAATTTTAAATAATAAACTTAATACGTTAATTTTAAAATATGTGGCATCAACAGAAAGATTAACATTAACAGTAAACGGCGTAATAGATGTAGATTTTAATAGTTCTATATCAAATTTTCCGGACATGACAAGCTTACTTAAATTTAGTGTGGGTGTAGAAGCGTCTAATAACGGCGGTGGATTTACTGGTTATCTTGCTGATTTTAGAGTCCATAACGAAGGTGCTTTAGTTATTGATGCCCCTTTGGATAAGCAATACACAGCAGAAGCTCCAGCAGTTATAAACAAAGTTGCCGGAGGTACAGGGTTGACAGCAGTTAATCTCAACAATGCTGGTTCAGAGTTTACTGCTAGTGACGATTATGGTTGGGTAGATACGTTTAATTTTATAAACTTAGAAAGTTTGTCTATTGGTGATGCTTGGACAGATAACGGGAATAATACATATACAACAACTCAGCTAGCTTCAAACTCACAAATAGCACAAGGAAAAGTAATTCCTGAGGGTGTTAGAATGTTGGCTTCCTATTCATTAGATAGCCCAGTATCTCCCTCTACCCAAAGAATTAGGTCTGGAAATGATGTATTTTTATTTGGCGGTGATAATTTGGCTCCTACTGAGCTATACACATCTGATGGAAGTTTTTCCCAAAGAGTCTATTTTGAAGGGGGGGCGTATCAATTAGGTGTTACTCTGTCAAAGCTCTCGTTTAGAAAAGTCTTGGAGATTGCGGAGGTATCGCAATGAAGTGGTCAATGATAAGTGAACAAACTGCCATTACTAACCCTGCGTTAGAGTGGTATAAACAGTGGCCTTCTATGGTTGGCGCTCCGCACGATGGAGTCAACAGAGTACATTGCCATTGTCCTCCTGCTGAGTTATTGGTTGGAGTTGAAGAAGTGCTTCTCTTTGATCATGAACTAGCTGAGACGGATAGACCTTCAGCAGTGTTGCTATCAATAAGACAAGCAGCCGAATTTATGACAGCAGCGACCCCTAGAGTTCTTACTGGGGAGTCTTGGTTGTTTAATGAGATGTATCACACTATATACTTCTCGTTATGGTGCATGTTTTATACGGACGAAGATAAAGAAATATTTGAGGCTGACTACTTACTAGTATTCGGAGAAGAGGCTGGTGAAACTACTACAGAGCAAGCTAGTCAGATGATAAAGAACTATTTTAAAAATACCTAATATAAGGAGGGGCAATGAGTAACGAATCAGTAGTAGTAGCCCCTCAAAAGGGTAAACAAGAGTTAGCTTTAAACCTAGATGCAGACGTAATATTCTGTGGAGGATCAGCTGGATCAGCGAAGTCTTTCACATTACTTATGAGAATGCTCAGGTATATGGAAGACCCTTATTTTGACGCAATATATTTTAGAAGAAACACAACTCAGATAAAAGGTCAAGGTGGTCTATGGGAAAATGCTAAAGACCTGTATATGGACTTTGGAGCTAAGTGTGTTGACTCTAAGTTAGAAGCTAAGTTCCCTTCAGGGGCTAAAGCTAAGTTTCATCACTTGGAATATGAGAAGACTAAACTAGAACATCAAGGACTGGCTTACTCTGCAATCTTATTCGATGAGCTTACACACTTTACAGAGACTCAGTTTTCTTACTTACTATCTCGATTGAGATCTAAGTCTGAGGTTAGCTCTTTCGTAATGGCCTCGATGAACCCCGAAGCAGATTCTTGGGTTCTTAAATGGGTAATGCCTTTCTTAGATGAAGATGGCTATTTTAACGAAGAGATGGCAGGAAAGCTTTTATACTTTGTAACTGTTGAAGGACAGCCTGTTTTTGCAGAGTCCAGAGAAGAGTTAAACGAGAAGTTTCCCCATCTAGTGTATGTCTACAATAGAAACACTAAAGAAAAAGTCTACGTTCCTCCTAAGAGCTTCACATTCTTAGGCAGTACAATATTTGATAACCAGATCCTTATAGATCAAAACCCTAACTACCTAGCAGAGCTACAGTCTCTTCCAGAAGTTGAGAGGGCAAGGCTGCTACATGGCAACTGGTTTGCAAGAGCTGAGGGAAGTGGTTACTTTGATAGAAACGATTTAAACAAACTAGATAAAGTCCCAGAGGGTATAACTGTGAGAGCTTGGGATAAAGCCTCATCAGAGCCTTCGGAAAAAGAAATGTTTCCAGACTTTACCGCTAGTATTAAGATGATTAAAATGCAGGATGGCACTTTTACTATAGTTGGTGACTTCTGCCCAAGCAATGAAGAGAAGGGTGGTTTGTACAAGGGTAGGTTTAGGAAGAAGCCAGCCCAAAGAGATGCAATCATCCTACAGCAATGTTCTTGGGATGGCAAGGACTGTAAAGTTATCCTCCCAGTCGATGTAGGGGCTGCTGGTAACACTGAGTATCAGTCCTCAGCAAGACAACTCATCGTAGAAGGCTTTATAGTAAAAGCAGACCCAATGCCTACTAACAAATCTAAAGTTATTAAGTACTCTCCTTTTAGTTCAGCGTGTGGAGCTGGGTTAATTAACATAGTAGAGAGTTCTTTTCCAGATAGACAAACCCTAGAGATGTTTTACAAAGAAAACGAAGCATTCTCAGAGGAAAGGTCTACAAGACAGCGCAAAGATGATTGGCCTGATACATGTGCTACAGCGTTCAACTATTTAGCTAAAGAAGAAAATATCCCAACCTTTGTGCTACCAGAATTTAAAAGAGTTAACCCATTTATAGTCTAAGGAGCGAATCTTGGCAGAAGAAGAAGATGTAAAATTAAAAGCTGGTTCTGGCGATCCTCCTTCAGTACGTATGGGAGAGATTGGCACAATAGGACTTGCTACTATAGATAAATCTGTAAGAGAGCAGGTTAAGAAAGAACTACAATGGCCTCAGGTTGCTAAAACCTACAAGACCATGATGAATGACCCCATGATATACGCTGGAGTATCTCTTATAGAGATGATGATAGCTAAAGTCAATTGGCATGTCAAAGAGCCTGAGAATGCTACAACTGTCCAGAAACAAAGAACAGAGTTTATTCGTCAGTGTATGCATGACATGGAACATAGCTGGGAAGACTTTATAAAAGAAATACTCTCTTACCTAACCTACGGGTTTAGTGTTCATGAGAAAGTATTTAGACGTAGAACTCTTAGTAAAGGGTCTAAGTATGAAGACAATCTAATAGGGTGGAAGAAGTTAGGTATTCGCTCACAGGACACACTAGCGCAATGGAAGTGGTCTAAAGATGGTCGTACACTAACTCACGTATATCAAGATTTAAACAGAGTTAACAGTTCATCCTCAGACAGGTTCAACTTTTATTTTAACTCTGCTGACAAAGACCCTGAAGGACTTAAGATACCTCGTAACAAGTTCTTACTCTTTAGATATAATGCTAAGAGAGATAATCCGATTGGTAATAGCCCTTTAAACGCTTGCTACGTACCCTACAAGATACGAACGGTTATAGAGGAAAGGGAAGCTATAGGGGTACAGAGAAACCTCGAAGGAATGCCTGTCTTAGGTCTACATCCTAAGTATATGTCTCCAGACGCTACTCCTGAGGACGCAGCTGTATACGATTACTACAAGAACATCATGCGTAACATTCAGAACAATGAGCAAGGGACTATCATATACCCTCTTATGTACAATGACGCAGGCAAGAAGATTGTAGAGTTTGAATTGATGTCTTCTAAAGGAGGTCAGTCTCAAGACACAGACAAAATTATTAAACGTTATGACGATAAGATCCTAACAGCGTTGTTTGCAGACATTCTTAAGTTAGGTCAAGACTCTCACGGTAGTTTCTCACTAGCGGGTGCTAAGACTAACATAGTCGCGGTAAACATAGAATCTAGGCTTAAAGAGATAGCTGGTGTAATCAACCAAGACCTTGTAAAGCAAACATATGAGATGAATGGTTGGACAGACACTGTTAGAGCCACTGTAGTCTACGAAGATTTAGATGAAGAAGATTTAGATATATTCTCTAAGCTTGTTCAACGTGTAGGATCTGTAGGGTATCTACCTAGGGATAAGCAAACAGTTTCAGAGGTAGCTAAGAGAGCTGGTTTTACTAACCCAGACAGATTCTTAGATATGTCAGACGCAGAGTTTGAGAAGTTATTTCCTGAGGCCACTTCAAGGTCTGGAGACGGACTAAAAACTGCTGGTGAAGGCACTAGTACAGAGGCTGGAGGAGATGATAAGTCTACGTCTAACACTGAAAATTCTTAACAAGGACAACATAGATTATGTCTAACAAAACACCAAGATTAATGAACAAGTACATTTACAACACGCCCTTGCTTAGTACACAAACTCAGTTAGAGGATATTGTATCTTACTTAAACGATAGAGGCAACGAGCTATCCATCAGAGGAGATTTACAGGCTAAAGGATCTGATGGATCTCTTGGAGAAGGCTCTATAGCTTTAATACCTGTAATGGGAGCTTTGACATACGAAGAGACTTGGATGGACGCAATGTGCGGTATGTCTAGCTACCAAGGTATTTTAGGCATGGCTCGTCAAGCTATCTCAGAAGGGTTCACTACAATAGTTTTAGATGTCAACTCAGGAGGTGGTCAAGCTTACGGAGCATTTGAAACAGCTGAAGAGTTTAAGAGTATAACTAAAGCAGCTGGCGTAAAGACTATTGCTTACGTAGATGGAATGTCTGCCTCAGCAGCTTACGCACTATCAATAGGAGCTGATGAGATCATATCAAATCCTCAGTCTCAAGTAGGTAGTGTAGGTGTAGTATCTCAACTAAGAAACACATCAGAAAAAGATAAGAAGGACGGAGTTAGCACTACGTATGTATACGCAGGAGATTCTAAAATCCCTTACGATAAAGACGGAAGCTTCTCAAAGAGTTTTATAGACGATTTACAAATGAGCATAAATAGTCTGTATGAAGATTTCTTAACCCACGTATCTAGTATGCGGGACATAGAGAAAGAGGCTGTAAGGTCTACCCAAGCAAAAGTTTTCTCGGCTGATAAGGCTCTGGAAATTGGTTTTATAGACAAAATCATGACTAGAAATCAGTTTGCAGAATACCTTGCAGATATCCAAGAAGCAGGAGATAACAATATGAGTATAAAGTCTCTAAACATTTTTAATAAAAAAGAGGAAACAACAGACATGACAACAGAAGAACTTAATAAGTCACTTGCAGTAGCAATGGCAGATAAAGAAGCAGCTCTCTCTCAAGTATCTACACTAACAGAAACTTTGACAGCCAGTGCGCTTGAAGTATCTCAACTAACCGCGAGCTTAGGTGAAGTTAAAGCTTCCTTAGCATCTCTTCAAGAAGATAACGAGACCAAAGAACTTTCAGCACGAAAGACAAGCCTCTCTGAAGTCTTATCAGAAGACGCAGCTCTTTCTGTATTCTTAGCTACCAAAGGCTTAAATACAGAGAACTTTGGGTCTATCCTAAAAGGTTATCAAGCATCCTATAAAGCGGAAGATAATACAGAAGCTTTTAATGAGTTAGGTATTGGCGCTGAAGGTAAAACTGAAGTCCCTGAGATGAGTTCTGTTATGGCTCTAATCCAATCAAACAAAAAAACTAAGTAAGGAATAAATAAATGAGTGCAATTGCAACAAGAGAGATGAAGCTAGGTAATTTACTTAAGTGTGAATATGGCGCATCACATGGTTACTGCCGCGAAGCCCGTACTGTAACTTTGACTCCAACATCTTCTATCGGAGATGTGTTACGTACAGTCGGTGGTAAGGGTGTCTTAGTAACACAAGCCACTACAGCAAATGCGGATGGTGTTTTAGTAGAGCCTACCATTTACACACTACGCCCTAAGACAGGTACTGTAGATGTAGTAGCTGCTGTTTTAGTTCGAGGCCCAGCTATTGTAGCAGATGGAGCTTTAAAGTTCGCTTCTGATATTAATACAGATGCTGAGAAGCTTGCTCTATACGTAGTTCTCGAAGGTCTTGGTATTTTAGTTCGTAAACAAGTTTAATTAAATCAAATAAAGGATAACAAAAATGGCAGTAGTACGTAGTATTGAAAACCCGAACCAAATGGTTGACTGGACAGATGAAATCAACGAGATTGAGAACCAATACGGTTTCGTTAAGAGTCAGAATCTGTATAACGTCAAGGGTACATCACAAGATGCAATCATCTTTGATAAAAACTCTCACAACATTACTCTTTTACCTCAAGCTCAACGTGGTAGCAAAGAGTCAACTTACAACAAAGATCGTCAACTAGATACGTTTAGTTTGCCTCTTAGTTACTTCAAGCACAGCGATCAGATCCTTCCAGAAGACATTCAAGGTTGGAGAGCGCCTAACGGTGAAGGTAACACAGAAGAGAGCCTAGCGCGAGTACGTTTAGAGAAACTTACTGACATGCGTTTGACAGCGGATCAGACTGACGAGTATATGCAGTTACAAGCTATGAAGGGTATCTTTAAGACTCCTGATGGTCGTGTCATGGCTAACATGTTTGCTCAGTTTGGTATCACCCAGAAAGAAGTAGACTTCAAGTTAGGCACAGCGACTACAAACATTGACGATAAGATACTTGAAGTTAAACGTCACATTGCAAAGAACGTTAAAACTGGTGGAGCAATCCAAGGTGTAGACTTCTATGTAGACTCTCAGTTCTTCGATAAACTTATCAGCCATCCTAAGTTCCGTGAAGTGTATAACCAGTATCAGAACTCAGGCAACCAGCGCCTACGTGATGACTTAAGTAACTACATGACTTGGGGTATCTCTGATGTTGTAGAACATCGTGGCGTTCGATTTATCTCTTATGACGCTGACTTTAACTTGCCAGATGGGACTACTGAGAAGTCGTTCGAGTTGAGTACTGGTACAGCTGTTGCTAAAGGTGTACGTGACTTGTTCCGAGGCTATAACGGTACGGCTAACAAGATTAGCACAGCCAACAAGATTGGTCAAAGTATCTACGCCTATGAGTATGCTGATCCTCGTGATGAGTATATTGATCTACAGATGGAGATGTCTAAGCTGTACTTCTGTACTAAGCCTAACTCTATCGTATCAGTAGTTAGTTCAGACTAGTAATAATAAGGAGGCTCTCTTAGAGGGTCTCCTTTCTTTTTATCCTTAGGAGATTAAATGTCTTATACTAATGACCCTAACAACCCTTTAGACAGGGTGAGGATGAACATAGGAGACACAGACATTGACAATGAATATATGTCTGATGCGTGGTATATCTACTACTACACTGCTATGAATCAAAATGAAGTCTTAACTTCTGTGGAAGTGGCTAAGAAAGTCTTAGCAAAGTTTACAAGTAACACTCGTGAAATAACAGACCAAGTAGAGGTGTATGGAAATGAAACATTTAAACAGTACCTTGAGTGGCTAAAAGAATTTATAGAAAATCCTTCCTTATCGGGATTAAGAAGCCCTGTACCTTATGGAGGTGGCATTTCTTTAATAGATATTGACAATAATAACATTAACTCTGACAACAACACGTTAGGGATTAAGACTGGGTTCACAGCTGACCACGATGAACTCACTTGGGATCTGGATAACCCTTACTATGATAAAAACTAGAGTTATAAGAAAAACTAGAAACATAGACAAAATGATCGAGAAGATCAAGGCTCTTAAAGCTGCAAGTGTTCAGAGTGGCTACTTTATAGAGCAAGGTATACATAGCACAATAGGGATACCATACACAACTCTAATGCAAAACCATGAGTTCGGCTTTGGAGTTCCTCAGAGACACCTAAGGCAGAGTGCTTTTAACGTAGTATCTAACTCCAAGATAAACCGTAAAGAGATTAAGAACTTTCTGTTTACTGGGGAAAACTTAGATACTTACCTTAACAAGTCTGGTGCTAGGATTGCTAATACGGCTAAGAGTTTGTTTGGTGTAGTTTCTCCTGAAGTCCCAAGTAACGCACCTATGACAATCGCACTAAAGGGTGGCAATGACACTCCTCTAGTTGACACAGGTGAATTAAGAGACGCTTGGTCTTTTAGAACTTCTTCAAACTTATCTATAAGGGGCTTTTAATGAGACTACTTAGAAAGACTTCCTTGGTAGCCAGAAGGTACAAAGAGAACGGTGGGGAGTTTGATGCAAGCTTTAATTGGATCAAAGGATCTTACACACCAATATCTTTTAAGTGTTCCTTACAACCTATAAACAGAGGCCAAGACGTTAGGCTTTTGCCAGAGGGAATATCTGCTAGAGATGCTTACTTAGTCTTAACTAAGACAGAGTTGCTAGAAGATGACGAGTTCCTAAATCAAAAAGCTGACGAGATAGAGATTAAAGGTAGGACTTTTAAAGCACACAACGTAGCAGGATGGATTGGCAATGGGCTTAAGTCAGATCATTACAGATGTATATTTATACGGAATGACAAAAAATGAAGAGTCCTAATGATTACGTAGTAGATTTAATAAAAGTAGTGTCTGCAAGAATAGGGCATAGACTTACAACTATAAAACAAAGCGGTTCAACAGTTCCAGCGGTGTTTCCATTAAGAAGTAAAGCGCCAAGAAATAACTTTCCCTTCATTGTCATAGACCACTTAAACATCTTCTCAGAAGGTGAACAAGTACTTAATAGTTACTTAGAAGATGGGACAAAATTCGTAGAGGAGTTTGCAGGTAATTATACATTTTTAATTCAAGTTGAGTCTAACCAAGAAGGTAATGCTTTAGGTATAGCACAAGAGTTAAACAAAAGATTAAGAGGCAGCTTAGGCAAACAGGCTATAAGTGATACTCTTGGTGGAGAATTGAAGAGCATGTCAGAGGTGAGTTTTGCTAGTAACCTTATGACTAATGACTTCAGTGAAAAAGCAAGATTTACTTTAAACATTTCTGTAATTGACTGCATCATAGACGAAAATCCTTACACTATTGAAACAGTAAGTGTAGAGGGAGATTTAACCCAACCAGACTCTACAATTAGCAAGATCAACGTAGATGTTCCTAACTAGACCATAATAGAACACAGGAGTTTCAAATGGCAACACATAGAGATTTAAGCATAGTAAACATCTCATTACAAGATAGTGGAGTGTCTGCGGATGGTTTCGGTATCCCTATATTCATTTCATCAAGTAGATACTTTAAAGAACGAGTTCGCGCTTACAGTAATATTGGAGATGTCTCTGAAGATATCCCTTTGAATAGCCCAACATACGCAGCTTTAGAGCAAGCATTCTCTACATCACCAAGCCCATCAGTTATAAAGCTAGGTAGACGAGAAGCAGACTTAACCTTAACAGTGACAAGTGGTTCACAGAAAGCTAGCCTAGTTTTTGTAGCCTCAGATGGTGTTGATACACATACCTTAAACATTAACATCACTGGATCAGCAGACTCAGAAGCTGTAGCTACAGCCATTGCAGCAGCTATTGAAGGAGACGCTAACATAGGCCCACTAGTAGATACTCTCGTAGCTGGCTCTACAGTAGTTATTACAGAAGCTTCAGCCTCAGACACTTACTTTATAAAGAGTTTATCTTCTGAATTAAAAGACACTTATGTCTCTGCTGAGAGTGCTGCTGAGGTTTTACAAGCTGTAGAAGACGCTGACTCAGACTTTTACTTTGTAACCGCTGAAGACCATACAGAGGCTTTTGTACTAGGCATGAGTGACGCTGTAGAAGCCCGTAAGAAGCAATACTTTGTATCTCTTTCTCGCGTATCAGTCTTATCCACTTACGTATCAGGAGCAGCTACAGACACCTTTGGTAAGATTAAGGATAATGGAGAGTCTAGAACAGTTCCGCTGTTTAGTGATCAAGCTGAAACTACTTTCCCAGAGTTGTACTACGCTTCACTTAATTCTGTCTACCCAGCTGGATCAGTGTCATGGACTAATCTAAAAGTATCCTTACCTTTGAGTAAAAGTTTATCAACAGGTAATAGTTTAACGACTACTGAGAAAGGCTTCTTAGCTTCTAGAAATGTTTCCTTTGTATCTAACATTGGTGGTAACAATGTACTACGTGGAGGCAGGACAGCTTCAGGAAGTCGTATTGATGCTATTCATGGTCGAGATAATTTAGAGAGTGATTTAGAGGTAGCTTACAACTCGTTACTGATCAATCAACAAGGCGGTAAAATTCCTTACACTAACTCTGGTATTACTCAGTTGGCTAACACTTGTAAGAACACTCTTTCTAGGTATGTTGTTCGAGGGTTTATTAATGCAGGGTTTGAGAAGTTCGTTATCTTCCCCTCTGTAGATAAAGTTTCACTAGCAGATAAAGAAGCAGGTATCTATCAGAGTGGTACTTTCAAAGCGGAGTTGACTGGTAGCATTGATGCAGTCGGGCCTATTAACGGCACTCTAGTAATTTCATTAGGTTAAGAAGGAAAAATAAATGAGTAATTTAGCCGTATATAGCCCTCTTGCAGTAGAGATTGTCTGGGGTGGAGTAGTCCTAGACGGTGTAGCAGATGGTACGTTTATAGAAGCAGTCCGAAATCAAGGTAACAGTCAAACTAAGATTGGCGCTTATGGTGATCCATCACACACTAAGATTGTAGATAAGACAGGTACAATCACTTGTACATTCTTACAGCAGTCAGACACTAACAAAGTTTTATCAGCAGTCCAGCTTGCACAAGACGCATCCGATGACTTAATTAGGCTAGACATGAGTATTCGAGATAAGTCAGGTGGCTTCTTATGTTATGTAAGAGCAGCACACATTATGACTGCGCCTAGTATGTCTTTAGGTGATGACTCTACTAACAGAGCTTGGGTATGGTTCGCAGATCGTATCGACTACGCAGACACTATCCCTGAGGTAGGTTTATCAGCAGGTCGAGCTGCAAGAGTAGCAGCTGCATTATCTACAGTAGAAGAAACTTTTAAAATCAAAGTCAAAGATTTAGAAGCTTGATATTAATAGGGGGCGAAAGCCCCTTAAACCTTAGGAGGGTTTATGAGTAATCCAGTACAACAGGCAGCAAGTAAATTTAATTCAGAAAAGAAAATCAATGGTAAATCATTCCAAATTCGTAAGCTTGGTGCTTTAAAGGGCATCAAAGTTATTCAGCAGTTATCTAAAGTTCTGATCCCCATCTTCGGAGGTACTCTAGACGGTTTCAAGCATGACGAGTTTATGCATGGAGCGCCTAAGACATTCTCAGACTTAGCTATGACTATTGTAGAAAGCGTAGACCAGTTAGATGTAGAAGCCCTTATCTTAGACTTTACAAGAGAACTAAGAGTAGATGGCGCAGCAGTAGACTTTGACGAGTTCTTCTCTGCTAATTACTCCGAACTATTAGAGCTATTAGAGTTCTGTCTGAAGGAGAACTTTCCAGATTTTTTTCCCAAAGACGGTACGACTCCCCAATGGGTGAGCAAGCTAATCAACCTGATACCGTCAGACTCTTCAAAGTAAACGAAGCAATAAAGAAGTGCAGTACTATAGATGAGACTGAGTGGAGCTTCTACTTAGTCTATCGCAGTAAGTATAATAAAGAATCTATAGATACCCTTAAATATGGTATGACCTTCCAAGAGTTTGTAGTACATTCAGACTTTATCTACATTCATGAAGATTTAGAAGAAGCGAGTACTCCTGATCCACCTAAAGGAAGTTAAATGAGTGCAGATTCCAGTATAGAAAAGTTTATAATCGAGTTAGGCTTTGCAGACTCTAAAGCTGTAAAAGGTCTAAAGGACTTCCTTAAGCAGGTTGATGACATTGGCAAGAAGATAGATAAAGCTGGTGCTGCCAGATCTGCCAAGAAAGCAGCTCTTGATAACGCCCACGTAAAGGCTAGAGAAAAGAATCTAGATAGGTTGTACAGGATTGAGCAAGCCAACATTAAGAGGCTAGAAGCCAACGAAGCCAGAAGGATACGAAGAAGAGCTGCTCAAGAAATCAATGCTCATCAAGAGGACGAAAGAAGGACAGAGAGAGCTGAGGGTCTTAATAGAAGGTCAACCGAGAGGATGTCTCAAGACCACCTAAGAGCGAACAGGGAAGACCAAAGAAGAACACAGAGAATTAACCTACAAGCCGCGAGTGATAGGTCTAGAGACCATGCAGCAGCTATTAGGGAAGAAGAAAGGAGAGAACAGGCACAATCTAGGGCTAGGTCTAACAGAGCTAGGATGCTAGTATCAGCTCGAAGAAGAGCTAGGAATATAGCTTCTCAAGGTATCTTAGGGGCAGGTATAGAGAGTGGTGATCTCAACGGTAGAGAGGCTAGGAGAACAATATCAAGGTCTATTGTCACTGGGGACACTAGAGCTATAGAAGAACTCAGGAGAGTTTTAAGAAGCCACAACTCTGAGATAAGAAGAACAACAAGGGATACTAACAGGCTAAACTTCTCACAACGTAGTTTAAATGATAGTACTAGAAACATGGCTAGACAGTACTTATCAGTGTTCGCTATTATGGCGGGTTCAAATGCCATTAACCAAACAGGACAAGACTTCGAGGGTATGAGGGCAGCAATGCTTCTATCTTCTGGTTCAGCAGCACAAGCTACTAAAGACTTAGCTTTTGTAAACGAAGAGGCTAAACGTCTAGGTCTTAACCTTAAGAATGCTACAGATGGATTTACTAAGTTCCAACTATCAGCACAGGGTAAGCTAGACAGAGGTGAGACAAGACAACTATTTACAGGCTTCTCAGAGTTCGCTACAGCAGCTGGTGTTGACAAGTTCAGATATGAGAAAGGCCTACAAGCCATTCAGCAGATGATGAACAAAGGTCAGATCATGGCTGAAGAATTAAAGAACCAATTAGCAGAACAAATTCCCGGAGCTTTGAAGGCATTTGAGCTAGGTTTAGGTAAATCTACAGCTGAAATATTCAAGATGATGGAGAACGGAGAGCTAATGGCAGAAGATGTTCTACCTAAGGTTGGTATTGCATTCGCAACTCTAGCTAGACAAGGTGGAGCATTAGCAGCTCAGTTAGCTTCTACAAGGGTAGCTCAAGGTCAGTTTATGACTTTTGCCCAAGAAGGTGCTGACACAGTATTTACAAATGGATTCTCTGAAGGCTTCTCACAGCTTTTAAAATCTATAGGGCAAGATATAGGAGCTTCCTCTGATGGTTTAAAAGGACTTGGTAGAATCTATCAATTATTCTTTAAGATAGTAGAGAGAGCTTCTAAAATACTAATACCTATTTTAAGTGCTTTGTTCTCTATTATAGGGAGTGTGTCTGAGGCTCTAATAGATATCTTTAGTAGTAAGATGTTTAGTATTGTAGCTGGAATAGGCGCTATGACTTTAGCCCTTAACAGTGCCACCATCTCTACAATGGCTTTAAATAGCGCACTGCTGGTAACACTAAGAAGGTTGTTACTTATTCCTTTATTAATACTAGGAGTAGCTCACGAAATAAAAGCTTTGTTTGATGATGACTTAACTGGACTAGTAGAAGACTACTTCTTCGGAGGTAGTCAGATAGGAGACATAAGTAAGTTTGGAGCTATGGTAGAGAAAGCTCTTAGAGAGATACCTTTTATAGGAGACTTCTTAGGAGACTCTATGGCAGAAGGTAGATCAGAGAGAGAAGGTTTACAGAAGTTACTTAAGAGCAATAGCTCAGGTGACTTTCTTGAAGGATTTAGAAAGGACACAGCACAGTTTAGGTCAATGGTAAATGGCAAAATCGCTCCTAGTTCTCTTCCTTCTAGTTCAAACTCACAAAACAATGGGGGAAGAATAGACTTAATGATATCTTCTACAGATAGCAACATTCAGACTTCCTATCAAACCAATAACTTAAACGCTTTTGTAACATCGGGGTAAAGAATGAGCCACATATATATAGAAACACAAAATGTAGACCCATCTTCCAGTGTGCCTAAAGAGTTTTTTGCTTTAACAGTTACTGAAAGTGTGTCTTTTAACATGGTATCAAGGCCAACTAGAAACCCAGTCTCTGACAAATCTATTGTCTCAGACCATGTAGTGAATGAGAATAAGAAGTTTACATTCTCAGGTATGGTCTCTGATGTACTTAACTTTGGATACCAAGCAGCAATACCACAGTTTAAGGCTGCTGACAATGTAGCTAGGCTAGAGCTTCTTAGGGACTCTAAGATGCCTTTCTCAATTAAATTTGATAAGGACTTAGGGCTAGTAAAGAACTGTGTATTTACCGCCTTAGAGTTTTCTAAAGAATCAGGTATGGGTAGTTCTTACGATGTTAAGTTAGAGTTCGAACAACTGACTATCGCGCCAATCGCTAATGAGTTTAGAGATCGTATGTTCAAGGAAGAGCTTAATAAGTACAAAGGCATAACAGAAAACGGTGATAGTAACACTGAAACAGTTAAGGGTAATACCTTACTCAAAACTTTTAGAGACTTTGTTAATAATTCTATTGGAGTTAACTAAATGGCTTCTAGTATAATACTTAGAGATGACGCTTACTATTCACAAATAGTGTCTCTCAGTAACTCTTTGTTTAAGTTAACTCTTAAGTTTAACTCTGTAAATCAGTCTTGGTATTTAGATATAAGCTCTGTCAGTGGAAGAGAGAAGTACTTAACGGGGATAATGATAGTCCCTAATCAAAACCTCACAGGCAGATACATTGTAGACGAGCTATCAGAAGGAAACTTATACTGCGTAAAGAACTCTAACACTAAAGAACCTTTAGGTTTTAGTAACTTTGGGAACAACAAAGATTACAGACTTTATTGGATACCTTCTAATGAGGAAAGGGAGTTAGGTATAAATGAACTTATACAGTTATAACAGAGTTTATTCCTTAGGTGTAGCTGGCCCCGAAGAGTATTCGTCACCTATTGTCACAACAGCCCTACCAGAGAACATAGGTTTTGGTCTTCCTTTAAATGTTGAGTACAGGGCTTTTAGTATAGCAAATGAAAATGTGTTTTCTAAGCATCAGATAGTTGTGTCTATCTCTCAATCTTCTAAAGCTTCTGGATCTGGAGAAGGCACGACTATCTCAATACACAACTTAGACGAGTCTTCTATAAGGAGAATCTCTAAAAAGAATAATCTCGTAGTCCTAAAAGCAGGTTATGGAGAAGAAGGTAGCGGAGATAAAACTCCACTAATATTTGTAGGCCAAGTCCAAGAGTCAACAACTAAAGATGAAGGCTCTGATACAGTTACTACACTCAGTTGCAAGGAAGCAGCCACAACAACAACTAGCGTCAGAATAAATTTAAGCATACCCCCTCAAATAGCTGGAAGAATACTAAACTACGAAGATGTTTTTAATAGTTTGATTGGTGAGTGGAAAGACAACGGAGTAGCGATATCAAGAGATAACATCCAGTTGGTGTCAGGATTGCCGTTTAGAGTTACACCTAAAGAGACACTACTAAGAGGGGGTATGACTATAGATGGTTACTTAAGAGACGCTATGAATGAAATTTGTTCTTCTTTTAATTATGTATGGTATATCCACAACAACACTCTACATATACACCCTACAGGGTTGGCTGAGTTCTTGTACTTTACAGAGCTTAGAGCAGAACAGATTAAGTCTATTAAGGCGCTCTCAAGTGATGTAAGAAACTCAGGGGTATCTAAACCTTCTACAGGAATAGAGGTCAAGACTTTTTTAAACGGTAATTTAGTGTTAGGTAAGAATGTAAACATTATAGACGGAGAGTTCAAAGGATCTTATCTAATAGAAAAAGTCTCCCACAAATTAGATTATAGGGGAGAAAATGCTTGGGAAACAACTATAGAATGTAAGGGGGTCGGATGAGTGTAAATAGTTATGAAGTAATCAACTCTCACATAGAAAGATTTAAGAACACTTTGAAGACTCAGACTGTAGGAAAAGTCACACAGGTAAACTATGTCGGAGAGTACATAGAGTCAGTCACTGTTAAACCTTATGTAAACACAGTTTATAAAGATGGGCTAATTATGGAGAAGGCAAGCTGTTACAGAGTGCCTCTTATATTCCCAAGCTCAGGAGGTGGAATTATGTCATTCCCTGTAGAGATTGGAGACCCAGTGTTGTTAATGTTCTGTCATGAAGACATAGAAGCTTACATGGATACAGGAGCTATCTCAGACCCTAACACGCTACGTAAGTTCACTAGTAATGATGTTGTAGCCATACCTTGCTTATATCCTTACAACGAGTCCCTGAGACCTTCTAAGGATAAGTTCCAGATCAAGTACAAGGGCGCTGACATCTCGATAGACTCAAGAGGGGCTGTAACAGTTAACTCTCCTGAAGATGTCACCATAACAGGAGCAACTACAGTAAAAGTTATTGCAGCCTCCATAACTTTACAGGCTGATGACGTAACTTGCACAGGAAACTTTAGAGTTGATGGAACTGTATCTACTGGAGGTGACGTTACTACAGATGATGGCATAAGTTTGAACACGCATACACATGGAGGAGTTAAAGTGGGTACAACTAAGACTTTACCGCCAAATTAATAGGAGATATTAATGAGTGACCTACTCTTAAATGAATTTAATGATATCAGTATCATAGAGGGAGAAGCCTCTCTTATAACTGACAGTAACACTTACCTAGCTCAAGTTGTAGAGATAAGAATGAAGACTTACTACGGAGAGTGGTATAGAAATTACACAATAGGTATTCCTTACTTTGAATCAATCCTTAAAAAGGGTGTTGAGATATCTTTTGTAGACGCTATCTTCAAAGATGTAATTAAGAGTACAGATGGTGTTAACAGAGTAAACAATTATAAGTCTTCTTTAAGCGCAACAGGAGAGTACTTAGCATCTTTTACATTTACAGCAGATGATGGAAACATAATCTCTCTGAATACGCAAATAGAAATATAGGAGGCATAATGCCAATCACATCAAAAGGTTTTGAAGAGACTAGGTTTGAGGACATAGTTTCTAATATAAATTCTGACTTAGTTACCAACCTCAGCACAAACTTTAACACCTCTCCTGATACAGTTTTAGGAATTATAACTAGCATATTCGCATCGGCTGTAGCAGACCAAGAGCAGCTTTCTTCTGCAATATCTAGTAACTTAAACTTAGACTCTGCTGACGGAGTGTATCTCGATAGACTTGTCGCTTTAATAGGTTTGAGACGTTTACGTAAGGGTTTCTCTACAGGTATAGTTTATGCCAAAGTAAGTGCAGATGGCAAGGTTTTTCCTAAAGGCACTTCTTTCACAGACACTCAGAACAACGGATATCAAGTAAGCTCTTCTACAACAGTTAATTCTCAATCTTGTTCAGAGATAACATTAACACCTAACGCTATTTCAGGAGTCTTTAGTGTAACAGTTAATGGTACGATATTCTCAGTGAGTATCTCAGCAACTTCTACCTTAACTCAAGTAGCTGAGGCTATTGCCAACAAGATAGCCATAGAAGCTCCTACAACATTCACAGTGAAGAGATCAGGTGCTGTACTAACACTTACATCAGTTACTACATTTACGCCTATGCAGGTCTTTAGAAGCTCTACAATAGACTTCACAGAGATAGAAGGAGCTTTACCTACCATAGCATCAGTTACTGGAAAGATAAACCCTCAGATAGGTACAATAACATCTATAAACAGTAACACTAGTAACGTTAACTCAATAACTAACTACGACACATTTAACGTAGGCAGGGACGAAGAGACTAACTCGGAGCTTAGGGTAAGGCACACTAGAAGTGTAGAGATTTCAGGTAACGCAACTATAGGAGCTATCGCGGCAACCTTAGCAGATTTATCAGGAGTTAGTCTAGTAAGAGTTTTTCCTAACGAGACTAAGTTTACAGATACTGATGGTAGACCTCCTCATAGTTACGAATGCATTGTAGAAGGTGGCTTAGTAGATGAGATATCACAAGCGATATGGGATAGCAAGCCAGCTGGAGTAAGTACTTATGGCGAGCTAACAAACCTAGTTCTAGATTATTCAAACAGCTTACAAGCAGTTAGGTGGAGCAGACCAGTCCCAGTATATGTAAATGTTAAAGTCACTTACTCTAACTACGCTGAGGAAAACCTTCCAGACAATGTAACCCAAGCTATTAAAGACGCGGTAGTTCAGTATGGCAATAGCCTAGCTCTAGACGCTGACATAATCCCTCAGAGATTCTTTGGAGTTATCTACGGAGCTGTAGAAGGCATTGGCAGTATGACTATACAAGTAGGTACTTCTTTCTCAGCTTCTACTACAAGCCCAGACAAAGATGCATTTTCTACAAACACTCTACCAGTTGGTAAGAGAGAGAAAGCAAACTTTAACTCAATAAGGGTTAGTGTGGTGGCTTTATGATAAACACTGTGAACTACTCTGAAGAGGGTATCTCTAGAATACTCTCACAGTTTCAAGATAAGCCCAACTTAGTAGCTATAGTCAAGGCATACTTAAAAGAACTAACTAGGACTCAAACTGACTCCTTAAGTTTATTAGACCACTTTGACATAGACACCGCTTACGGAGCAACCTTAGACAACATTGGTAAGGTAGTAGATTCCAGAAGGTTAGGTAGGGGAGATGTAAGCTACAGGAAAGCTATAAAGAATCGTATTTACTTAAACTCTTCTGAGGGTACTCCTAACCAACTAATACAGATATTGCAACTGTTATCTGGAGATGACTCAGTGAGGTTTTACGAACACTTAACGTTTAACCCTAAGTTCTTGTCTTCTTCTAACTTAATAACTAGAGCAATGGCACAAACTCTAAAAGACAGTTCTCCAGCAACAACAAGTGAAGTAGGTATTTATAACTCTGTAAATAGTAATGAGCTAGTTCCCTCAGAGTTAGAAATAGCAGGAGGTATCTTAGTGGATAACACTGGACAGGAGTTTGTAACAGACCAAGATTTAAACCTAGCTGTAAACTACCTAAGCAACCTTGCCAGTGCAAACTCTGTAAAAGGTGTGCCTCCTGAAGTAGGACAAACAACCAACTTAAGAATACCCCCAGAATACTACCACAGCTCGTAGGAGAAGAATAGATGACAATTAATGTAGAGAATACAAGATGGGCAAGCTCAAACATAGCAGACCCAGTAACAGGAACGCCTAACAAGATCGCTCCTTCTGAAGGTTTAAGAAGCGAAGGCATCCTCAGAGAAGAGCCACATTCAAGACAGCATATTAACTATCAGTATAACGCCATACACAACTCTTTAGTAGAAGTACAGAATCAGATAGACAACTTAGTCCAAGGATCAGGGGCTTCTTTGTTAGGTCTTATATATCACGTAGGAGCTATATACCTTTCATTAGACACTCAAAACCCAGCGGATAAGTTTGGCATAGGCGAGTGGACTAGAATAGAAGGTAG
>Ga0222644_1000105_pt1 | contig 44375 bp, 41 predicted proteins | sample AntAcemetagen291_FD_179800 | JGI IMG/M metagenome (GOLD analysis project Ga0222644, IMG submission 179800) | Saline water microbial communities from Ace Lake, Antarctica - #291 | ecosystem: Environmental > Aquatic > Non-marine Saline and Alkaline > Saline | place: Antarctica: Ace Lake...
AGCAGCTTTTACATCATTTTTATAACAATTGGAATAAAAGTCTGGTTGTCTTTTTCTCCTTAGAAAGTGATCTCTTTATCTTCCTTATGTCAAAAAGTGAGGGTCTTATTTTTTTTGCAATTAGATTAGGGATTACTCCAGTTTTTTATTAATTGATAGCACTAATAGGATGTCATTTTTATCTAGAGGCTCCTTTTTAAATTTGCTTTCGCGAAAGCGGGATCATAACAAGTAGAAGTATTTTATCAAACAGGAATAATATTACAATTCTAAAGTACGTTGCTCCACATATAATTTTAAATCCTCAAAAAAGAGTCTAAAATGCTGTTCTAATTCTTTGTAGTAGTTGACCAGATCAATAGGAGCCAGGTTCATGCTGCTTTTCCCTTTAGTTCTGTGATTCATTTGTTCAAAAATTATCGAAATGCCCTCTACCGTAGCGTAGTGGTACAGCCAGTTTTGTTCTATCATAAACGGCAAGAACTTTTGCACTCTCTTGGGCAATACAGAATGCGCATTATTTAAATCTTTATAAAACCCTTGCACATAATCTTCTAAAGGTGCTTCATGAAAATCTGACCAGTTTGCAGCAAGAAAATGATCGTAATAAATGTCTACAATAACACCGCTCCAGTGTCCGAATTTCTCTCGGATCAAATCTTTACTTTGCCGCACGATAGGATGCGTATCTGTAAAGGTGTCGATCTCTCTATGCAGTATAATTCCTTGTGCGATCCGGTCTGGAAACGAACTAAAATCTTTTCCCTTTACAGAGTCGGCAATAAAATTACCTATTCTCAATTCTTTGTCTTCTTTAGAAAGGTAAATATGAGCGAGATAATTCATGAGTTGATCCAGTTTTACTTTTAAATTAGGGAGAAAAAGAAGGATGATTTCTTTTTTATACAAGGTAGAAAAATAAAGGCTAATATGTTTAGAGTTTAATGATCTATTATAATAGAAAGAGTGAAAAGATGTTTGTTCCATTCCGTTTAATTTAGGAATAGTATTTAAGGATAAAGACTTCTTATATAGGTTACTTTTACCATCAATGTAAACTAATAATTAATGACTCTTATAAAATCTATTTCAGGAATACGCGGTACCATAGGTGGTGCACCAGGTGATAATCTTACCCCATTAGACGCTGTGAAATTTGCTAGCGCTTATGCTTTATGGATCAAAGAAAACTCTGGCAAACTGGCTCCTAAGGTGGTGATAGGTAGAGATGCCAGATTAAGCGGCGCGATGATACAGGCTTTAGTGCAAAATACCTTGATAGGTATGGGATGTCATATTGTAGATCTAGGATTAAGTACAACTCCTACTGTAGAGTTAGCGGTAACTCACGAACATGCTGATGGCGGAATTATTCTCACAGCAAGTCACAATCCTAAACAATGGAATGCTTTAAAATTACTGAATAGCAAAGGAGAGTTTTTGGACGGTGCAGAAGGACAAAAAATTCTAGATAGCGCCGATAAAGAAGACTTTAATTATTCTGAAGTTGACGATCTAGGAAAAGTACAGTGTATAGAAGATTATATAGATCGACATATTCAAATGGTACTGGATATGCCAGTTACACAGATAGACGCGATAAAAGCAGCTGGTTTTAAAGTGGTTGTAGATGGAGTGAACAGTACAGGCGGTATTGCTATTCCAGCGCTGTGCAGAGCACTAGGAGTAGAGGTAGTAGAATTATATTGTGAGCCTACGGGACACTTTCCTCATAATCCAGAACCTCTAAAAGAACATTTAGGAGATTTATGTGAAGCGGTAAAAGAACATGAAGCAGATTTTGGAATCACAGTAGATCCAGATGTGGATCGGCTTGCTTTTGTGGATGAAACTGGAGAAATGTTTGGTGAAGAATATACCTTAGTCGCTTGTGCAGATTACATATTAGGTCATCAAAAAGGAAATACAGTTTCTAACCTTTCCTCTTCAAGAGCTTTGCGAGATGTAACTGAAAAACATGGCGGTATGTATTTTACGGCTGCCGTAGGTGAGGTGAATGTGGTGAAAAAAATGAAAGATAAAGAAGCTGTTATAGGAGGTGAAGGAAACGGCGGGATTATCTATCCCAAATCACATTATGGAAGGGATGCCCTAGTGGGTGTTGCGATGTTCCTTTCTTTACTCACCGAAAAGAAAATGAAAGTAAGCGAATTAAGAGCCAGTTACCCATCTTATTTTATGAGTAAGAAAAAAGTACAACTAGTTAAAGGAATGCCAGTAGATGCTATTCTTGCAGCTATTCATAAGAAATACGTATCTGAAGAAGTAACGAGTATTGATGGTATTAAAATTGACTTTTCTGACCGATGGGTTCACATGAGAAAATCAAATACAGAACCTATTATACGTATTTATACAGAAGCACCCACACAAAAAATAGCTGATGATCTAGCGCTGCGATTTATCGCTGAACTCGAGGAGATAGCTCAACAGCACGCTTAGTACTCCCTAAGTTGGATTTCCACCTTTTGTGAGACCACAAATAATATTCTGGCTGCTTGATGATTTGTTCTTCTAGCAGTTGGAAAAAGGTATCGGTAATGAACCAGTCTTCGGTCTCAGCCCCATTCTCTGTGATGGTTACAAATTCTGTCTCGTAATAACCTCGTTTTACCTTATTAATTCTTAGAAAAACTACAGGAGTACTATATTCTCTTGCAATACGCTCTGCACCTTTAAAAACAGCACTAGGCACATCGAAGAAATTAGTAAAGTGTTGAGCACGTGCAGATTTAGGAGATTGATCTGCCACTAAAGCAAATAAAGCAGCTTCACTTTGTACTGATTTACTCATAAATAAGGTCGCTTCTTTCATGGCTACCATTTCACTATTGAATTTTTTTCTGATCCCTACGATAAGGTCGTTGAACTTTTTGTTTTTGAGAGGTTTGTATATCGCATAAACTTTATAATCAATTACGTCATCTAATACCATTGTCCACTCATAACTTGCTTGATGACCGAACATGGCTACAATAGGCTGTTTTGCTTTCGCGAAAGCGTTCACCATCTCAGGATTGCTGCAAGTAAATCTCTTTTTCATGGATTTTTTGCTCATTCCCATGGACTTAATCATTTCTATAAAAATATCACAAAAGTGTTGTGTGCTTTTCTTTGCTAGTCTAGTAATTTCCTTGTCACTTTTATTAGGAAAAGCAGTGGTAAGGTTTTTTTTGATGACTTCTTTGCGATAGCCTATTAGGTAATAAGTGATGAAATAGAAAAAGTCACTCATCAAATAAACAATAGGAAACGGTAAACGAGAAATAATCCAAAGAATAGGATAAATAAGGTAAAAAGCAACTGCCTGCATGGACTAATTTTAGGCAAATATACTATCTTGTATCTTATAAACTTATTCATGTATCATATAGATGTAGTCACTACTATAATAATAGCGATCAACCTTATCGTTAGCTTCAAAGGATTTCAAGATTACGGATTTAAAGCAAAATTCCTTTTCAATATTGCAGGTATTCAGCGTGGTGAGAAGTGGCGATTTTTCACCAGCGGTTTCTTACATGCAGATCAAAGACATTTGTTTTTTAACATGATTACCCTTTTCTTTTTCTCACCAGCAGTTGTTAATAATTTAGGAAGTATTAAATACCTAATCGTATATTTTGTCAGTCTGTTATCAGCAAACATTTTGAGTTACTTATTTCATAAAGAGGAATACCACTACAGTGCATTAGGAGCCAGTGGTGCGGTATCTGGAATCATTTACAGTGCGATACTATTAGAGCCAGGAATGCGAATTTACTTTGGTATTCCAGGGTGGGTGTTCGGAATAGGGTATTTGATTTATTCGTTTTACGGAATGAAAAAACTCCAAGATAATATAGGACACGATGCACACTTCGGTGGAGCAGTTGCAGGTATTCTAATCACTCTATTATATGATTTGGATTTGATTTACACCAACACCATAACGGTAGCGGCACTATCCCTAACGATTGTGGTACTATTTTTGTTAATGAGGTTTATGAAAAATTAAAAGTATTAAGACGCCCCTAACAATTCTTCGAGTTTACTGTGTAACTGTTCTCCTCTTAAATTAGTAGCGATAATAACGCCATTTTCATCTAGTAAAAAAGTTGCTGGAATAGAATTCACATTATAAAGTTTTGCGAGTGGTCCAAAATACATCAATCTAGAAACATGATTCCAGTCCATTTTATCTTTGATGATCGCATTTTTCCAAGCGTTTTCACCTCCTTTTTTATCTAAAGAAACGCTGATGATATTAAACCCTTTGTTATGATATTTATTATAGGCACTCACAACATTAGGATTTTCTCTACGACAAGGTCCACACCAGGACGCCCAGAAATCAATTAAAGTAATTTTACCTAAGACTTCATCAAGTTTTATGACCTTACCTTCTGGATTTGTTCCTTCAAAATTTGGAGCTTTTGCCCCTATAGTGACAGATTCTGCTTTTTTGAGAAAAGCATCTATCCTTACCGCCATTACAGACTGCTGTACTTGTGGATCAAATTGATTAAAAATCGTTCTAGATGCGGTTGCATCTAATAGTTTACTATTGAGCAATTCACCTAAAATCATAGGCGCGACTACACTAGAGTTGTTATTAGTGATCATTTCAGTTGCATAAGCTTTGAAACCATCTTCAGTATTTGACCATTTTGCAGTAACAGCTGCTGCTGCTGCGTTATTACCAGTTTTTAATGCTGCAGTTCTTTCACTGCTATATTTTCTTGAATTGGTAGCAAATGTAGTTTGTCGTTTTTTAAATATTTTTAATTCTTCATTAGAAGTGCTCCCTACTACATCACTATTAAATAAAGAATCTTTTTTAAGGTTGATTTTAAGGTGCTCATTTTGAATTAGAACAATAAAATTACCGGCACTACCATCTAAGGTTAAAAACCTTATTTCTTCACTATCGAGTTGTTCTTTTTTGTCAAAATAGAACTTTTCCTCCATGACAATACTTGTGTCTACTGCTACCGTACGTCCGTTTTTGTCCAGATCGTTAAGATATACACGCATACCATTTGCTACTCCTGCGGCATTGCCTTCTATGAAATGAGTTTCCTTAGTTTTTTCATTACACTGATTCACAGCTATAAAAGATAAAAAGATCAATAAATACTTCATTACTTTGGTTTTATGCTAAAATAATTGAATTTTAGGTACCATTTGGGTTAAAAAAACCAAAATTTATGACAGTAATTTTAAGAGTTTTATTTTATCAAGTATCTTTGATTTATGGAGGATAGAAAAAACCGTGATCACATGTTAGTGAATCTTACTTTTAAAAAAGTGGTGGATCAATATGTGGAAAGGTTAGAAAATGAAGTGAATAATTTTAAAAAGCTATACATTTCTTCTATATTGAGGTATGTAGATGACAATGAAGAGTTGGTATCTGGCATAAAAGAAGATGAGCTGCATACCTATGAAGATTCTATAAATGTACTGTTGTCAGATCTTTTCCCTGCGGCTTTGACACTCAACGAGATAAAAGCTGCGACGGTACCATTTTCTGATCATATTTTTAATAAAACAGAACGTCTCAAAAACTTACTTAAAGATGCGGGAGATGATTTCCAACTTGACATCATGCCTAATGACTCTTTTGACACGTTTAGAATGTCTTGTGCCATTATTCTTGACAAATATTATCATAAATCAATAGATATCAGTAGACCTTTGCTGGTTGTTATTCCAGATAACAATGGTATTGATCGTACCTATAGAGTTACCTATAACGCAGATTTTATAGATATAGAATTAAATAGTGAGGCCCATGGTTTATCTGAAAATGATATCAAACAGCTTCTGCGTTCACCAGATGATAAACAATTATGGAAACGTAATTTTCCTGATGAAAGCTATACGTTTAATGGATTTGGGATTATAACATTTACAGATGTAACCATTGACGCTGCTATTTCTGATCTAAAAACTATTTTATTAGACGCTTCTAGTACGGAGACAAATCAGAACGATAAGATTGAAAGTATTTTTAGGAATATTTTTAATCTAGAACATTTAAAGGTAGGTTTTACTTCATTTGACCATTTTGAAAAAACTTTTGAATCAAATATTTACAGTGCTTCAGAGAGTTACATTCTAGGAGAAAGCCAGGAAAGGCATTGTGACAGCGCTTTGTGTTCAGACAGCTATCAGCATTTAATTAAAAATTCTGAACCACTTATTATAACTGACGTAGAAAACTATGCTTCTAAAATCGAAAATAAGTTTCTAACCGATAACCTTTTGAAAAATGGAATTAAAAGTGCTATTTTTTATCCTATAACCAAGTCTAAAAAATTAATAGGCGTCTTAGAAATCGTGAGTAAAAAGGTTTTTGCGCTGAATAGCTTTAATGTTTTAAAGATAGAGAGCGTTGCCGGTTATATCAAAGCAGCTTTGATAAGAACAGAACAAGAATATCAAAATAGTATTAAGGCGTTGATTCAGACGGAATGCACCTCTATACATCCCAGTGTACAATGGAAATTTGAGAGAGAAGCCAGAAGGTTGATAAAAGCTAAAGTTCACAATTTAAAATCAGAACCCTTTAAGGATATCGGCTTTCCACATATTCATCCTTTATATGGCCAGATAGATATCGTAGGAAGTAGTGATGCTCGCAATAAAGCTATTAAACAGGACTTATTGAATCAGCTGGATTTAGTTTGTGAAATATTTACTTTTGCAAAAAAGCATGAAAAATTACCTATTTATGACCAAATATCTTACAGAGTATTAGCGTATCGTCTAGACATAGATAAAGATATTATAGATGCAAATGCAGAAAGAGATATTATAAAATTGCTTAGAGAAGAAATCAATCCAGTAATGAAGCACTTGCTAAAACTGCCTCCAGAGGTTTCTGAGTTAGTCAAGGGTTATCAAGCGAGGGTTGAAACAAATAGTGGTGTTATTTATAAGGAACGCAATAATTATGACACTTCAGTGCAAGCTATAAATGAGGCGCTTACCAGTGCTATTGATAAGAGACAACAAGAGGCACAAAATATTTTCCCACATTATTTTGAACGTTTCAAAACTGATGGTGTAGAACACAATATCTATGTAGGAAGTAGTATTACAGTAGAGCAGGAGTTTAATGTAGTCTACCTTTATAATTTAAGATTGTGGCAATTACAGACCATGATTGAAATGGAAAATAAGTTTTATTCCATGCAAGAAAATCTGCCTTCTGTATTAGAAGCAGCTAGTATGATCCTTGTTTTTGACAATACACTAAGTATTAGATACCGAATAGATGAAAAGCGCTTTGATGTAGACGGCGCTTATAACGCACGTTATGAGGTTGTTAAAAAGAGAATTGATAAAGCACACATCAAAGGAACAGAAGAACGTATTACTCAAAAAGGGAAAATAGCCATTATCTTTACAAATAAAGAAACAGAAAGAGAATATTTAAGATATATAAGCTTTTTGCAACATAACAATCTGTTGGGAAAGGAAATAGAACATCTTGAACTGGAAGACGTTCAAGGTGTAGTTGGTTTAAAAGCATTGAGAGTAAACGTCCTTTATAATATAAAAATTACAGAAGGTACATTAAGCTATGATGATCTTGTTAAGGAATTACATGTGCAGCACTAGCATAATCTATGGTTGTAAATGCGACGATAAATGCCAAGACAGATGCGATGATTCCTATCATAAAAATCGTGTAAGTCCAACGCAGTAGCGTATATTTTCTATTCAATACCACTCCTAAGGACCAGAGGTCTTTTATTAAAGATTCATAAATTTCCTCTTTATCTTCAATCAAGCTCATCAGGGCTTTTTGATATCTTTGAAAAGGTACTTTATGAAAGTTTCCAAAAAACAATAAGTTTACATTTCTATTTTGAACTTGCTCATCAGTAAATTCGCCACTTGTTATATTAGGTTTTGTGGACATAATAGACAAAATGATACTTGCGACAGAAAACAACACCAAGATCAAGGTGGGCCATAGTAAATGCCTATTGCTCAATTGTTCTAGCTTGGGAATTAAATTAGCCAGCGCAAGAGAAATGATAATAGCGTTTACGGAGAGCAATATGTTTGCCTTAGTATCAGCGATATCACTAAGCTTGATGTGATTGCGTAATGTCGTTCTAAAAAGCGTCTGTATCGCTCTTTCAGGGCTCTGGTTTTTAAGGTCAACTTTAGCTTTTTCTTTATCAAATTTCTTTTTCTTTTTCTTTTTTGCTTTAATAAGCTTTAGGAGGTTGTTGTTTTTTAAAGTGTTCCAGTTTTTTATGGCATAAGCTGTATAGTAACGATGTTTCTCTGTAAAAACTTTAATGTTTTCTTTACGCCATTGTTTGTTAGTGTAGTCACAACCACTCAATTTTATCTCTTGCTGAAGGAGTTCACTGGTTTCCTTGTAGTAGTCTTTAGCAAAGTGAGAGGCATCTGCATCTCTTATAATTTCTTCTAGTGGACTCTTAGGGGCACCATTAAATTTTGTAGCCATAATAAGACTCTTTACAAGATCTTTTATTTCTGGCAGTTCGTTTTGTTGCGTTAGAAATTCATCAGCAATACGCGCACTTTCTTCTTCGTGACCATCAGCTCCTTTTATATAACCCGTATCGTGCAGCCAGGCAGCAAAAATAAGCGCTTTTTGCTCTTTAACACTGATTTGAGAATTATCGATAATTTCCTGTGTACTTTTAACAACTCGTTTTGTATGTGTATAGTTATGATATACATATTTAGCATCGAGTTGGTTTTTTAACAGATTTAATACAAAATCATCAGTAATTTTATAAATATCGCTCATGTTATAAAGTTGTTTAGGCTAAAATTAATATGATTTCCACACTTATGATTAAAAATAACATTCTTTTATTACTTACAGCAATTATTCTTACTGGTTGTGCTAGCTATCAGCCTCAATACAAAGAAAAAACTTCAGAATTCTTCCCTGTTACTTTAGAAATTGAAAAGTCTTTTTATTTAATAGGTGATGCAGGTAAATCTCCTATAGGAGGAAAAAGCGACGGACTGCTTGCTCTAGAAAACTACTTAAAGTATCAAAATACAGACAAGGATTACCTTATATTTTTAGGAGATAATATTTATCCTACAGGTATGCCAGAAAAAGATTCGAAATTTAGACCTCTTGCCGAAAATCATCTGGATGCCCAAATAAATGTAGCAAAGTCGTTTAAAGGATCCACTATTTTTATTCCAGGTAATCACGATTGGTATACTAAAGGACTAAAAAACATAGAACGAGAAAAAAAATACATAGAAGGAGCTCTTGATAATAAAAATATTTGGGAACCTAAAGTCGGCTGTCCAATTAGTAGTATCGATATAAATAAGCGCATCCAACTTATTATTGTAGACAGCCATTGGTATTTAACAAGATGGGATGATCACCCCACTATAAATGATGATTGTGATCAAATTAAAACTAGGGATCAGTTTTTCTTGGAAATTGAAGGCGAATTGAAGAAAAATCAAGATAAAACTATTGTATTTGCCTTACATCATCCATTGTTTACAAATGGTGTGCATGGCGGTCAGTATGCCGCTATAAAACATTTATATCCTTTACAGTCTTCCTTACCAGTGCCTATTTTAGGATCCTTAGCGACTCAAATAAGAACTAGTGGTGGCGTTAGCCCACAAGACAAACAAAATAAGCGGTACCAAGAAATGTCCGATAGAATTGCTACTCTTGCTCGAGCATCAGCGGCGCCTAGAATTATTTTTGCTAGTGGTCACGAACATACCTTGCAGTATATCGAAAATGAAAGCATACGTCAAATAGTTTCTGGATCAGGCTCTAAACAAGGTTATGCCACATTGAGCAACGACGGTCTGTTTTCCTATGGAGGTATGGGTTTTGCAAGGTTAGACATCATGAAAGATGGAAGCAGTTGGGTACGTTACTTCGGATTTGAAAATGATAAAGAAAAATTACTTTTCACCTATGAAGCTATAAAAGCCCCTGAAGAATTTGATTTGGAGACGCTGCCTGATAATTTTCCCGCTTTCGCGAAAGCGAGTGTATACAACCAAGAAAGAGTTGTAAAAAGTGCGGTTTTTGAATCGGTTTGGGGAACAAAATACAGAGACTTATATGGAACTAAAATCAATGCAAGAGTAGGAATTCTAGATTCTTTAAAAGGTGGATTAACAGTAGAAAGAGCTGGTGGTGGACATCAAACAAGGTCATTGCGATTGGTAGATAAAGATGGAAAAGAATACAATTTGCGAGCACTTAAAAAAAGTGCTGTACAGTTTTTACAAACTACCGTTTTTAAGGAGAATACTGTAGCAGCATCTTTTGAGGATACTGCAGCAGAAGATTTATTATTTGATTTTTATACAGCAGCGCATCCTTATGCATCACTTACATTACCTAAGTTAAGTGATGCCATTGGTGTATATCATACTAATCCAGAAATCTATTATGTACCCAAGCAAAAGGCATTAGGAAACTATAATAATGAATATGGTGATGAGCTTTACTTACTCGTAGAACGTCCAGAAGAAAACCACAAGGACCTTGATAGTTTTGGAAATCCAGACGATATCGAAAGTACAGCAGATCTATTTGAAAAAATACGTGAGGATGAGAAATATACCATCGATCAACAAGCTTTTGTAAAAGCGCGTATGTTTGACATGCTTTTAGGAGATTGGGACAGACATCAGGACCAATGGAGATGGGCACAATTTAAGAAAGATGGTAAAAGTGTTTTCAGACCTATACCAAGAGATAGAGATCAAGTTTTCTCAAATTTTGATGGAGCTCTTTTTGCTACACTGAGGACCATGATAGGCATAACAAAACAATTTGCCACTTATGATGAAGAGCTAGATAATGTAAAATGGTTCAATACTGCCGCCGCTTATTTAGACAGGACTCTTGCTCAAGAAGCCGATAGAGATATGTGGATTTCACAAGCGCAATTTATTCAAGATAATTTAACCGACGAAGTTATAGAAGCTGCTTTCAAAGAACTTCCTTCAGAAATTTATCCAGATCAAACTACTCAAAAGATCATCACGAACATGAAAATACGACGTGGCAACTTATTGAAAATTGCAGAGCGATATTACGATTACTTGTCTGACCTGGCTATCGTGACGGGAACAGATAAGGATGATTTTGTCGTGGTAGATCGGGTAGAGGACGGTAAAACCAGAATAACCATCTATAGAAACAAAGACGGGAAAAAAGCTGATGTTGTTGCAGATCGTTTATTTCTAAAAGAAGATACCAAAGAGATATGGGTATATGCACTAGATGATGACGATATTATTGAAGCTATAGGTATTGGGAAAAACCGGATCAAGGTGAGAATTATAGGTGGTCAGAACAATGATATTTATGATTTAGAGCAAGGAAAGTCCATATCCATATATGACCATAAATCAAAAGAGAATACGTTTAAAAACAAATCAGGAGCTAGAATTAGATTATCAGACAATTATGATAGAAATCTATATAACCCTAGGAAAAGTATTATTAAATCAAATGTAGTAACACCAGCTGTAGGATTTAATCCAGATGATGGGTTCAAGATCGGTTTACAAAACACCTATACTGTAAAGGGTTTTAATCGCAATCCCAACACAAGAGTACACCAATTCAATGGTGGCTATTATTTTGCAACAAGAGGTTTTGACCTTAATTATAAAGGAATTTTTGCGGGTGTCTTCAATCAAATGAATCTAACTGTTAAAGCGAGGTTTTCTGGACCTATGTTTGCGGAGAACTTCTTTGGTTTTGGTAATGAAACAGTTAACAATGATGACGACTTAGAGTTTGATTTTAACCGCATAAGATTGAGCGAACTTTCAGGAGGTATAGGAGTTATCTATAAAGGTAAGTACGGTTCTAATCTAAAAGGAGGTATTGAAATACAAAGCTATCAAGTGGAAGCTGATGAAGGAAGGTTTCTAGAATCACAATTTGCAAATCCATCTACTAATCCAGATTTCTTTGAACGTAAATGGTTTGTGGAGATTAACGGCGGTTACAATTACCAGAGTTATGACAATAATTTAAACCCAACAAGAGGAATGCTTTTTGACCTTGTTGCAGGAATCAATGCAGACAAAGATGATTTTAGTAACACCTTTGGTTATATCAAGCCTAAGCTAGGTTTTTATAACGCATTGAGTCGCGATCGCAAATTGGTTCTTAAAACACTGGCACAAGCTACTGTCAATATAGGAGATAGTTATCAGTTCTATCAGAGTGCTCAAATAGGGCAAAATAATGGGTTGAGAGGTTATCGTACGCAACGTTTCTCTGGTGAAAGTGCTTTTGCTAGTTCGATAGATATAAGGTATAGTTTCAACGAATTCAAAACAGGGGTTGTTCCCTTACAGATGGGAATATTTACTGGAGTTGATGCTGGACGAGTTTGGCAAGATGGAGAAGACAGTAATAAATGGCACAATAACTTAGGTGGCGGTTTTTGGGTCAACAGTTCTGAAGCTATAGGGGCTACATTCAATCTATTTACGGGAGAAGATGGACCAAGATTTAGCTTTCAGTTGGGATTTAGTTTTTGATAACTTAGGGATCAGGCTTTTTATAATAATTATAAAGAGTTTGCTGTAATTACAGGGAAGTCTTTATTTTTGCACTATGAATATGAAAGGTTCCATTTATTTGATTGCGTTGGGTAGTATTATTGTTTTGTTAGGTGTATTCATGTACTCCACTGAAATCGTTGGAGCAAAGGGTATGATTTTGATAGGGTTTCTAACAGAGCTTATAGGTGTCTACTACTACTGGCAAAATAAGAAAAGGAACTAATATTTTCAAATTAGTTGTTCAAGAATGACTTTTTATCCAGTTGTTAATTCAAGCTTCCTATAGACGTAGTCCATTGTTTAACAGATTTAATTCGAATCTTATTTATTTATAGGGTGATTTTTTAATCAAAATTATTGCTTTAAAAATTTGTGAAGCGCTTCTTAAGAATAATTCATAATCCAAGTGTTTTAATTACCTTATTCCTGAACAAAGGAATAGCATAAGTAGTACGATTTAAACTTAAGTGTTTGCCATAAAGGAATTCTTTTTTATTCAATTGTCATCATAAAATTGAACTTTATCTATACTGCGACTCCGCACCGCAAAGGAGACTATGCTTATGTTTTATTCTCCAACTGTACCAAATATAATTCAAATATTTAAACACGACATTTAAAAATTACTTTGGTAATTCACCTAGGTAATGCCTACTAAAAGCATTCAAAAGTCTCATTTGTTAGCTCCTGATTTTCATGAGGGGTATTATTTTTATAAAGAATCAGATTCTTTTTCATTATCTCTCATCAATCCCTTTGCCTGTCCCTTCCAATCGTCGCGGTGTATTCTTCCCGGGAAAAACTCGATAACTTTGGTAATAGCTCTTATATCAAGGTCAGTCATTTGACAGAGTTGCGAATAATTATAAATGCGTATGGTATTTAGTTTCTCTTCTACTAAGCTACTTATTCCTGCTATTTTTGTAAAATCATCTCGATGGTTTTTATTACCAAAACCTATATGTGTAAAGTCTATAGTTTTACCCGCCATTTTACTTTTTACTTCTTCACTTAGTTTTCCTATTCTTTCTCTTGTTCTTAAAGCTCTTAGGTTTCCAGATGCTGAGGTGTCAGATATTTCAACGTGATTTATATCTCCAGACTTGTTTGTTGCTGTAGATTTTGGAGTTTTTAAAGATCGGTTTCTACTGTTATTTTGATTTTTGATCTTGAGAGTTCTTTTTTTCTTAATTCCATAATAGCCAAAAAAGTACCCTATTAAAAAGGCACCAAATAACATAGCAATGATGATAAATAGTAGGGTGAGATTGTTTTCTATAATTTTCATCTCTCTTTTATTTTACAGTTATGATAATACATCTATAATTTTTATCCACAGCTTTTCTACCATTTAAACACATTTTATGCTAAAATCAGGAATTCCTGATGGAGTAATAATTCTTCTCACAGCCCAAGAAACCTCAGCAATAGAAATATCGTCTAACCTATTACCTATACTTTCTGCTGGAGCGTATACTTCTACATTTTACTAGGCTTCTTTTGCAGTTTCTCTTTTATCTCACTGATATAAAAAGTAAATGCTTGATCACCCTAAAAATAAGCTCTTTGATAACCAAAAATGATTTTCTTGTAGCTAAAAGGAAATGAAGGACTACTTTTAATCGTTTTCCTTCTAGTACTTTGTGCAGGGGCAGTAGATGAAATATCAAGTGGTAAATAATTAGTTCTCCTTATTTCCATATAAACGTCTCTTTTTGCAGCACCATCTTCAAATTCTATATTATGAAATGAACCTGTTGTTTTTATTTTAGTGGTATCGATTCCTGTTTCTAAAAGTAGCTCTCTCAAGTAATCCGCTCTTTTTTGCCTAAAGAAGGGTCTTTTTATAGAGAACTATAGCCGTTTATATTAAGGACAGCTTTGTTATCAATAGCTGCTATTTTTTTAATCTCTTTATCATAATGAAGGCAACCGTAAGGGCTTTTTACCTCATCATAATTTTTATAAAGTACGAAATATAAATTAAAGGGTATAACTATGTTGTTTGAACTGCCATAAACAGCAAATGGCTGCGCTTTACAATTTGTAACGATAATGTCTATTTGTTTGGATTTTAAATCAGGTATAGAATCTAGCTTCTTTTCAGAAATTGCTTTATCACTTTCAGTTAATGAAGTGCGGGTATCTTCAAGCTCGACTTGATCATTAGAAAGGGGATCATTTTTAATAATCGCCTTTTCTTCTAGTCGTTCTCCAGTGACGGTTTTATTATCACTAGTAAAAACTTCTTTGGTAAGCCCATGATTTTTTGTAGTGTCAAGGAAAAAATGATCTAGCACAAGCAAACAGGTTGCCACATCGAGCAGAAGGATAAAAAAACCAGACCAAAAAAAATCACTATAATTATATCTTCTTTAAATATACTCTGTAACTGTCAAACAACTAGCATTTTGATCTATTCTATAAGAATTTTGATTTTAACTCTGGTGTAGGAATCATACAGCTTTCTTTTTTACCAAACCATCGGTATCTATTTCTGGCAATGAAATCGTAGACTGCATCTGTAATAATCTTAGGGATAAGTATAAAAGAGTAGAGGAGCGGCCATAAACCACCTAAATGTCTTGATATATGTAATGCTGCAGTCGCTTTTACAAAAGCGGTATTGCCACTAACCAGAATGATAGAGTCTATTTTAGTAGGGTCAATTTGATGTTTTAAAAGCAACTCCTTACCGACTTCACTTTCCAAAGGAGCAAATCTAAATCGGTCGTGTTTATCACGTTTTATGAGGAACAAAATAGCACCGTTGCACAAGTTGCAAACGCCATCAAATAGTACTATGTCATGATTATTTTCCATTTATAGGGGTATCTATGTAACATTATTAACTTTAATAAAAGCTTTACTTCTTAACACTATAGTTTTTAATACAAGCAATCATAGATAAAAACAGCCAGTTTTAATTGCTATAAACAATTTAGTTCAACGTTTTAGATTTGTAACAATTAATTCTTGATTATCAAATCTTAGTACTATTTTCGGTGGCTAACTAGTTATTTACCTACTTTTTCTAACTGTTCAATGGGAGCGATAGTTGTAAAAAATCCATAATTGATTGTTACTTTACCTCTTTCAATGGTATCTATCGTACCAACAGATTTAGATCCAGCTAATTTTACTTTGTCGTTTATTTTAAGTGTTATTTTTGGTTTTTTTTCTTCTTCCTTTACGAGGGATACTTTTGCCTTAATCTTTTCAGTTCGAATTTGTTGGACTTTTTGTATGACTTCATTTTCCACTTGCTTCTGCTTTCCTTTTTGTTCTTGCGCTGCCTTAGGAGTTTCTTTTTTCTTTGTTACTTTAGGTTTGCGTTTTACATTTTCTGTGATGACTAATTTAAGCAGTTCGTCCAGCAGCAGCTTTTTCTTTTTATTGTTCTCAAAATTTTCGGCTAGACTGTCAAACTTTTTACCCAACTGTATAAAACGCTGATAACCATCATAGAGTTCCTGAAAATCTTGAAGTTTTTGATGAACGCGTTCTTGAGTGTCTTCTAGTTTTGTAGCTCGTTGTGTTGTAATTACTTCTTTATCGCGCAAGCTGTCGTTATTGCGTCGCAAGTTGGAACGCTCTTTCTGTAACGCAGCAATAGATTTGTCAAAACGTATTTTGCCACGTTCTACTTTTTTCTTTGCTTTATTGATTAAAGAATAAGGAATCCCATTTTTTTGTGCCACTTCAAAGGTAAAGGAACTACCTGCTTCTCCTAACTGCAATTGATAAATGGGCTCTAGCGATTGAGAATCGAACAACATGTTTGCATTAGTCATCTGAGGAAGCTCGTTTGCGAGCATCTTTAAATTGGTATAGTGCGTGGTGATGATCCCATAGGATTTACGGTCATTCAATTCTTCGAGCATACTTTCTGCCAGGGCGCCACCTAATTCTGGATCAGATCCAGTACCAAATTCATCAATTAGAAAAAGTGTTTTCTCATTTGCAGTATTTAAAAAACCGCGCATGTTTTTTAATCTGTAACTGTAGGTGCTTAGATGATTGTCAATACTTTGATTGTCTCCAATATCGGTAAGCACATGATCAAAAACACAAATCCTGCTTTTTTCATGAACAGGTATCAACATTCCTGTCTGGACCATGAGTTGAAGCAAACCTATTGTTTTTAAAGTAATCGATTTCCCGCCAGCATTAGGTCCAGAAATAACAATAATTCTATTTTCTGGAGCCAGTCGTATCGTTTGTGGATAAGTTTTTTCTCCACGGTCATTGTTTGCTACCCATAATAAAGGATGGTAAGCATCTACTAATTCTAGTTCCTGGTGCGCAACCATCATAGGCAGGCAGCCATTTATTTTACGGCCGTACTTTGCTTTTGCAGCAATAACATCTGTATGGGTTAAGTATTCTCTATATTCTTCAAATTCAGGGATAAACGCACGTAAAAAGTCAGTGAGTTCTTTGAGGATTCTCTGTATTTCTTCTAGCTCTTCTATTTCTAATTCTGACAGCTTTCGCGAAAGCGTCAATACCCTTTCCGGCTCTATGTAGGAGATACTTCCAGTTCTCGAGCTCCCCATCATTTTACCTTTTACCTTGCGTCTGTACATTGCTTTTACAGCAAGAACACGGCGGTTTTCTACCACACTTTCCCTAATCTCATCCAGATAGTCCAGTTGTCCATAATGGCTTAGCGCCTGACCAAAACTACCGTTAAGTTGGCCACGCACGGTGTTCATTTCGCGTCTAAGATTCTTTAAAAGAGGTGAAGCATTATCCTTTATCTCACCAAACCTGTCCATAACAAGATCCACTTGGGTAGGAATTATTTCATTGTAAGCAATGTGGGACAGGCGTTTGAATAATTGAGGGAAGTATTCCTGTAGCTTTTTGAAAAACTTGATATGTGAATTTACTGTGCGTGGCAATACAGCCAGTTTTCTAATACTGTCTTTATCCAGTGTACTGTTTTCAATTCCCAACAATTGAAGTTCTTTGTGTATAAGATCAAAACCGTGATTAGGAATACGGTGTTCACTAGAAAATGACCAAAGATATTCACTCGTGTAAGCGAGCTCTCGTTCTATTAAGAATCTTGTTGTTTGTGGTTGTAAAGCGTGGATGGCAGTTTTTCCGTCTTCGGTAACACAATAAGCGCTGGCTTGCGATAGTACTACGTCAAATTCTAAATCCTGAATCGTTTTTGTGGATATGTTTTTCATAAAAGCTCTACAAAAATAAGCTAGTAGGGAATGGTTATCGACTGGTTTTGCAAGAAATTAAGGAAAGAGGTTGAAAAAGAGTTAAGAAACAAGAAACAAGAGTAAACACAGTCGGTATAGTATTAAAAAGGTAAAGAAAAAATATCGAATAGTAATTTAGGGCACATGGATATTTAAATCAAGAAACAGAAAAAAAGAAAGCGACAAGAATGCAGTGTGAACGAAGATAGATAACTAAAAGACAAATGACCGCTGAACTGCAAGTAATCCTAAGAAACAATGTAAAACACTCCAAAATGAGTCCTAAAAGTTCCCATAAAAATTCTATGGATTACAGTTATCGCAATACATAGGATCTTCACTTTTCTTTTTATTGGGATACATGGCTTCTTTTGAATACCCGCAGTGTTGGCATTGATAAATATGACTCAACGTCGATGAAGTTGCTTGACCACATAAGCCGCATTCCAGTCCTTTTTTTGCATCTATAACTCCAAAACCGGGAATATGACATTGGGGACAGCTGGATTTTATCTTTTCAACTAGTTTTTTAGTGGCGTTTTCGATCACCTTCATGCGACTAGGGTTGTACATCGCTCTCATATCTGTCTCTACATAAATAGAGTTTGATGTTTCAATGAGTTTTCTGAAGGCTTGTTTTAATTGCGTTATATCTGTTATTCCTTTGATGATATCGGTAACGTCACTTTTTGATTTCCGAAGTATGAGGCCATGAGTGGGAAATTTTATAGATTGAGCAAAATCCATCAATTCTTTCTCAGTTTTAATTTCTTCAGCGGCAAAATTAGTTTCCAGACTCAATTCTCTAACAATAATCTCTAGGTTGTTTTTTTTATCAATGAATATCAAAAACTCATCATCAGCACTGGCAAAAAACACGGAAGGATGAGACCCAAATGATCCTTCACTGGCTATTCCTAGATCACAATTACTCACTTCCATAGCCATCAAGCACTTTTGTCTTGCTGTAGAAATAGGGTCCAGTTCCCTTTCCACCTCTCCTGTAAAAGTTCCAAGGGCGTCTGTATCAAAATCCTCGTTGACAAAACAAACTACCTGTAATGCTTTTTTTAATAAAGGGGCGATTACTTTTTCCTTTTTGTGTTTTGTAGCAATTACTAAACTTCTACCCTGAAACATACTGGCTGGTTTTTAATTATCATAAAGAGCATGGTAAAAATAAGCTAGGAAATAATGGTAAAGGAAGAAATTAATGAAATGACTTCTTATTTAGGAATAAAGAATATCTAAATGTTGAACGAGAAATTAAAAATAGGTGCATAGAATCTAGGCCGTTCTCGTTTTAAGAATAGGGATTCATTTGTTTATTGATACGTAATCTATAGGGAAATAAAAGAGTCCGTAAACAAGAATCAAGATCGCTATGCAAAGTTTTTTAAAAGAATGATAAACTGGCAGATTTGGTTTTTGCATTTATCAGAGATTGAGATTTAAAATTCCCCGCTTAGGTATTCCTTTTAATCATGATGATAAGGCTCGTTTCTCAATATGGTAAACGCTCTATAAATTTGCTCTACAGCAAATAAACGTACCATTTGATGAGAAAAAGTCATGTCGCTTAGAGATAGTTTTGAGTTGGCTCTTGCATAAACATCCTTAGAGAAGCCGTAAGGTCCACCTATGATAAAAACCAAGCGCTTTAATCCAGATATACTTCTTTTATTGATCAGTTCTGCAAAATTTATACTCGTGTACTTTTTGCCTTTTTCATCGAGAATAGTTGCAAAATCACTTTTTTCTAGCTTGTTGAGAATCAATTTGCCTTCTTCATTCTTTTGTTGGTCTTCGCTTAGATTCTTAGTTTTCTTAAGATCAGGAATGATTTCCAATTCAAAATTAATGTAGTGCTGCAATCTATCCACGTACATTTGAGTGAGCTGTTCTATGCGAGAATCGTCTGTTTTACCTACGGCAAGAAGTGTAATTTTCATAGTGCAAAGTTATAGCAATTACATTTTGAATGTGCTGGAATAAATCCTTCCTTTTTATTTCAGCATAAAATAGAACCGGTAAAAATGCTATGTATTAATTCATAATAGGTAAAATTGGTAAAAACAAAGCCCTTGTTTTATTTCCCAGAAAACTCAAACAATAGCGGTCGCAGGTACTGCTCCTAAAATAAGTTCTCAAATGACAATTTGAGGACTTAGAAACTTATCGTAATTTTTGATTTATAAGTGTTTGAAATAGGAAGAGTTCAAAAGGAAAGACTATTTAAATAACAGCTTTTCACGTCATATGCAGGTCTAATGGATCACAATTTGCATAATTAGCGATGTTGCGCTTACTCAGAAGGAGTGAACACTCATTTTGATGAACTAAAGAGTGATAAATTACTCACAAGGAACTTACCTATCCTCACAGTATCATAAAATGAATGCGTATTTTTGAGAAGAAAAAAGATACAATGGACTACAATTCAATAGAGGCTCATGAAGAAATAACACGCATTATTCAAAACGCGTTGCGAGAAGATCTGGGAGATGGAGATCATAGTAGTTTGTCTTGTATCCCAACAACAGCCACTGGAAAAGCTAGATTACTTGTTAAAGATGATGGAATTTTGGCAGGTGTAGCTTTCGCGCAAGCGGTATTCAAGGAAGTGGATCCCAATTTACAGATCGATGTAAGGATACAAGATGGAAGTCCTGTTAAATATGGTGATGAAGCTTTTTATGTAACTGGTTCTTCACAGTCTATTTTAAAGGCAGAACGGCTCGCATTAAATGCCATGCAGCGTATGAGTGCTATTGCTACAAAAACTAGAAAATTTGTAGATCTTTTAGAAGGAACTAAAACTCAAATATTGGATACGCGCAAAACAACGCCTGGAATACGTATTCTTGAAAAATGGGCAGTCGATATAGGTGGCGGTGTGAACCATCGCTTTGGATTACACGATATGATTATGCTTAAAGATAATCACATTGATTTTGCTGGTGGTGTTTCTAAAGCCATCCAAAAAACAAAAATATATTTAAACGATACTGGACGTGATCTAAAAATTATAGTTGAGGCGCGTAATCTTGATGAGATCAAAGAAATATTATCTAATGAGGGTATTTACCGAATTCTTATTGATAATTTCAATTATGAGAATACTAAAAAAGCAGTAGACCTGATAGGAAATCAGTGTCTCACAGAAAGCAGTGGAGGCATTACACTAAAGACAGCAAAAAAATATGCGGCATGTGGTGTTGATTTTATTTCTAGTGGTTCACTCACCCATAGCGTATATAATCTGGATTTAAGTCTTAAAGCGGTGCATGAGTAAAGCAAAGGAAATAATAGACCGCATACCTATCATCTCTTGGTTAGTCGCTTTAATTGATAAGTGGAAACTGCCTGGATTTGAAGGAATGACGGCTTGGGATTTATGGCAAGCTTATTCTCTAGGTATTGTTCAAGGAGCATTTTCTGCGCGAGCCAGCGCTATTTCCTACAGTTTTTTTATGTCGGTTTTTCCTTTTATTCTTTTTATTCTAAATCTCATTCCTTTTATCAAGATTGATAATTTTCAAGAAGAGTTATTGTTTTTTGTCAATGATTTATTACCAGCACAAGCGGCAGGAGCTTTTGATGATATTTTTAAAGAAATCGCTTTACAAGGTAATTCGGGACTTTTAACAATTGCTTTTTTCACTTCTTTATTTTTAATGGCAAACGGTATAAATGCTATTTTCAATGCTTTTGAACGCAGTTATCATTCTGAATTGAACCGTGGTTTTTTTAGGCAGTATTTTGTTTCTATAGGAGTTTCAATTATACTGGTTGTTTTTTTATTAGCTGGGGTTATTCTTGCCGTCATAGTGGAGTATTGGATTTCAGAATTGCGTGCAAGAGATTTTATGACAGAAGATTCTATGGAAGTCTGGTTAAAGATGTTGCGATATGCAACTTTAATAATCATGTTATTTTTGTTTGTATGCACGTTGTATTTTACAGGAACGCGAGAAGGGAGAACAACTAAGTTTCTATCTATTGGAGCGCTAGTGACTACTGTATTAATTCTTGTTTTCTCTTATCTATATGGAATATATATTGAGAATTTTTCTTCCTACAATGAGATTTATGGATCTATAGGTGCGCTGTTGATTTTAATGGTGTATATATGGCTTAATTCCAACCTTTTATTGGTGGGTTTTGAATTAAACGCATCTCTTCGTTCATTAAAGGCACGGAATTTGAAAGCAGAGTAGTATATTTAAACACTTAAAATTAATAAAATGAAAAAAATACTTCTTGCAGCTTTGGCACTTTTAGGTACTTACTCTGCAACCGCTCAACAAACCGTAAATGGTGTAAATGTTGAAAAAAACATTACTGTTGCAGGACAAAAACTAGAACTGAATGGGGCTGGTTTACGAGAAAAGTTGTGGTACGATCTTTATGTAGGGGCCTTATACGTCACTACTAAAACTAGCGATGGAAATACTCTTGTAGCTGCAGATATACCTATGGCGATCACTCTGGACATCACTGATGAAGCAGTAACTCAAGAAAAAATGAAGACTTCAGTAGAAGATGGATTTGGTGATAGTTGTACGAGTAAGGAGCAAAAAGCGATACAATCTGAGATCAATAGATTTATAGGTTTCTTTAAAGATGCTATCGTAAAAGGAGATCATTTTGAAATTGCTTATTTACCAGGAAAGGGAACTATGGTTTCTAAAAACGGTAACGATATAGGAACGATCACAGGTCTTAAATTTAAGAAAGGTTTATTCGGTATTTGGTTGGGTGATGATCCTGCAGATGAAGATCTTAAAGCAGGAATGTTAAACAAATAGACATCTAAACGATCAAAAGCATATAGCCCATGTAAATTACATGGGTTTTTAAATTTTAAAAAATGAAACCTATATTCATCTCTTTTTGATTGTTTTGTTTTCGTGAAAACAAGTTCACAAGTCATCTTTGACAAGTGGAAAGTATAAGTGATGAAATAGTTCTGGTAAAATATCCTGTCAAAATTTACAAAAGAAACGGGAAGATATTTGGTGAAGCAACTAAAGGACTCTTCTAAGAGTTGCCTGCTCATTCTTAAGCAGGTAAAACCACCTTATGGAGATTCCTATCGCAGGCCTTGAAATAATAATGGGATTATAAAAAAGGAACGAGCATACAGCGTACTATTTCAAATTATGAAAAGCAGGTACCCAACATATGCAAACTATACCTAAATGAAGCAGATTTCTAATAAGCTTTTGGGGTGCAGTTACTGTGCTTTTTATAGAAATCAGCTTTGGCATCAACTATAACTCTTAACAAAATTGTATGTTTACCACCTATTACAATTAGCATGATGTATACAGTAGAAGAAAAAAAAGACATTATTAGTGAATTAATCCTAATGGCCCATGCAGACAACCATTTGAAAAACGAAGAAATAGCCTTTATTACAACAGTAGGTAAACGCATGCAATTGAGCGATGAGGAAATAGCTTATATGGTTGATCATCCAGAAGAGTTGACGACGGTAGTTCCTAAAGATTATACCAAACGTATAGTTCATTTTCATAGAATGATGCTGATGATGCACATTGACGGTCATGTGGATGAGCAGGAATTACAATTGTTGCACGATGTTGCCCTTCAATATGGCTTTAGAAAAACGACTGTAGATGCATTACTTCAATCCATGATTGCATACCCTTATGGAGAGATACCACCGTCAGAATTAATGCAAATCCACATGAGAAGCAGTAATTAATGACTTTATGTCGTAAAATTAAACAGAAAAAGCGACATTATGTCGCTTTTTCTGTTTGGTATTCTGTTTGACTAGTTTTAATCATAACAATTAAACATGATTAATATGAAATTAGCACTTAAAAAAGAGAACAACTGGTTACCCTCTTTAATGGATGAGATATTTAAGAATGACTTATTAGTGGACACCGATCAGAACAGAAAGTTATTTGCTCCACCTGTGAATGTTTCTGAAAGGAAAGATCAATTTTTGTTGCAAATTAGTATTCCAGGGTTTAATAAAGAAGATGTTTCTATTGAAGTTGAAAAATATGTGTTGGTTATTTCTTCAAAAGTAGCCGCTATTAATGAAGCGGTAATTGGAAAATTCACCAGAAAGGAGTTCAGTAAGCAGTCTTTTAAAAGGAGTTTCAATTTACCAGAAACCGTTCATCTAGATCAGATTGACGCTACTTATGAAAAGGGGATTTTAAGCGTCATACTTCCTAAAAAAGAAGAGACTTTACCGAAGGCTAAGAGAAAAATATCTTTAAAATAATCTTTTAGGGATTCAGTGTAAAAAAATCCGATCTTCAGATCGGATTTTTTTAATTATCGCAATTGTCGCAAGCCTTCATAGGTGATTACAGCAACGGCATTAGCTAAGTTGATGCTTCGTATGTGCTCGCTGTATTGAGGTATTTTATAAAGGTCATTTTTAAATCGAGTTGTAAGAGCACTGGAAAGCCCTTTGGACTCTTTTCCGAAAACTAACATGGTATCTTTGGCATAAGGAATTTCTGTATAATCTTTAGTTCCATGACTGCTTAGAAAGACCATTTTTCTATCTTTGTTTTTTTGTAGAAATTCTGCAGTATTCTCATAAATAGAAAGTTCAATATGTTGCCAGTAATCCAGGCCAGCTCTTTTTAATCGGGAGTCGGTCAGTTCAAACCCAAAAGGTTTTACGAGATGCAAATGAGAACCGGTAGCCAGACTTAAACGTCCTATATTTCCTGTATTCGTGTGTATTTCTGGTTCGATGAGAACAATATGTAAAGACATAAAATTAATTTAAGAAGCAAAGATATACTCAAAGCATTTAGGTTTTTGGAGAATTTGGCGGATTTATTTCTTCTTTTATCAAGGCATAAATTTTCAAGCATAGCCTCTGTTACAGTCGCAAATTTTAACGCAAGGAAAAAGAAATAGCTGAATATTTAGAAATCTAGGTGTTTTGAGTGTAGTTGTAAAGAGCTTTGCGGAAAACCTGCTTTTTATGAACTCAAAATAAGGATTAAGCATTTAGATAAGTATACAAACGGTTTAACTCATAATTAACCGTAAAAGAGTGTTTTCTTTGTTATATTGAAAAAAGAACCAGCGGCTATATGGAAAAACCTAAATAGAGCGTTTAAAAGAAAATCAAATAGTATTAAAAATTTAAATAACAAACTATGCAACAAGTAAAAGCTTACGGAGCAAAAGATAAAAATGCAGATTTAAAAGAAATGACTATCAAGCGTCGCGAGTTAATTGACACCGATGTTCAAATAGATATTCTTTACTGTGGTGTGTGTCATAGTGATATACATGCAAAAAATAATGATTGGGGAAATGCAAAGTATCCTATTGTGCCTGGCCATGAAATAATAGGAAAAGTGACAGAAGCTGGCGCCAAGGTATCTAAGTTTAAAGTAGGAGACATTGTTGGAGTAGGTTGTATGGTAGATTCTTGTCAGACGTGTAGCGCCTGTGAAGATGATCTAGAGCAATTTTGTGAAAACGGAATGACTGGTACTTATAACGGTAAGGATAGAATAGGTGGAGCAGAAAGTGATCATACTTTTGGAGGTTATTCGTCTAGCATTACGGTCCAAGAAAAATTTGTTTTAAGTATTCCTAAAAATTTAGACCTTAAAGCAGCAGCCCCTTTATTGTGTGCTGGAATTACTACATTTTCTCCATTAAATCACTGGAAAATAAAAAAAGGAGATAAAGTAGGTGTTGTAGGATTAGGTGGTTTGGGACATATGGGTATCAAATTTGCAGCGGCAATGGGTGCAGAGACCGTTATGATTACCACCTCACCTGGTAAAGCAGAGGATGCAAAAAGACTAGGAGCTCATGGTGTACTTATTTCAAAGAATGCTGAAGATATGAAAGAGCATCAAGGTACTTTTGATTTTATCTTGAATACAGTTCCTGTAAAGCATGATATCAATCCTTATTTAAGTTTATTGAAACGCGATTCAACATTGTGCATGGTAGGAGCAATTGAGCCATTAGAGCCTATGCATGGAGGTAGTTTGATCCTTGGAAGAAAAAGAGTAGCAGGCTCCCTGATCGGTGGTATGAAAGAAACGCAAGAAATGTTAGATTTCTGTGGAGAGCACAACATCGTTTGTGATGTAGAAATGATCAATATGGATGAAATCAACACTGCTTTTGAGCGTGTGCAAGACAACGATGTGAAATATCGATTTGTTATAGACATGAAGTCTCTTAAAAATTAGTTTTATAAATAAGCAGTAAATTTGCTATTCTATTTAAGGTTTAAAAATCGCGAGAGATTTTTCCTTAAGTAGGATAGCTGTTTTATAACAAGTAGAAGGTGTTTTCAAATCTTCCTTTTTAAAATTTAATTGACATATATGTATTCATTCACGGCGCAACAGATCAACGAAGTTCTAGACGGAGAACTTTTAGGCAACACGACTATTGAAATTACAGGAGTAGAGGAGATTAGAAATGCTTCTTCTACAGACCTAACTTTTATAGGGAACAAGAGGTACGCTAAATTTTGGGCAGATTCAAAAGCTTCAGTTGCTATTATAAGCGACACTATAGTTTTAGAGCCAGGAGATAATCGGGCTTTTGTAAAAGTTAAAAATGCAGATCTTGCTATGGCAAAGCTTCTGGAGGCTTTTAAGCCACCTATGCCTGTTTTTGACACAGATATTCATCCTACAGCGATCATTCATAAGACGGCTGTTATAGGAAAAGGTGTGCAAATAGGAGCGCATTGTTACGTAGGTAAAAATGTAGTCCTAGGAGATGGAGTTATTCTATATCATAATGTAAGTGTATTTGATGACACGACTATTGGGACAGAAACAGTGGCTTGGTCAGGAACAGTGATACGGGAGCGTTCTCAAATAGGTGCGCAGTGTATTTTTCATATGAATGTAAGCATAGGAGCAGATGGCTTTGGTTATTGTCCTTCAGATGATGGTCGTGGCTTGGTAAAAATTCCTCATATAGGAAATGTAGTGATAGGTAATGCTGTTGAGATAGGTGCAAATTCTTGCATAGATCGTGCAAAATTCAATTCGACCATTATAGGTGACGGTTGTAAGATTGATAATTTGGTGCAAATAGGTCATAATTCAATTATGGGCAGGTCTTGTGTGATGGCTGGACATAGTGGCCTAGCTGGCTCTGTAACTTTAGGTGATGGGGTTATGATAGGAGGAAGCGCAAGTATTAATGATCACATTACTGTAGAATCTGGTGCAACTGTAGGTGGAGGAAGTGGTGTCCTTAATAACGTAAAAGCTGGACAAACTGTTTTAGGTTATCCTGCTACTGATGCTCGAGAAATGATGAAACAATGGGTAGCACTGCGCAGGCTAGTTAAATAATAGCTTTTATCATTAGGTTGTAAAGGTGTTTTGCTTTCGCGAAAGCGAGATTATAAATACTCTTTTCTTACCCAATAAATGGTAGAGCCATTGCTCCTTCTAAATGGTGTGGTATTCATTTCTATAAGTGTTCATTATTTAACATTGGGATACCTTATTAATGACGTACTTTTGCACCGCCTTAAAAAGTGGAGCACATGAAGCGTATCAATCAATATAAAAAGATGTTTAACGTTGAGAAGGACATCAACCTTAAAGAGTTAAAGAAGAGTTACCGCAATCTAGTAAAAGAATGGCATCCAGATAAATTCCAAGATGGAGATATTAAAAAGGAAGAGGCTGAAGTAATGAGTCGTGAAATTATTGACGGGTATCATTTTCTAGTGAGTATAGCTCCAGAGACAAAGGAGTTAAATATGGATGAGTACACAGAGACGACTACCAATACTGGAATACAGGATTTTGATCACAAAGGACGTGTCCTTGAAGTTACATTCACAGATGGGAAGACCTATGAGTATTTTGGGGTAGATGTAAAGATTTTTAAGAAATTAATAAATGCAGATAACCGCTACCGATTCGGAAAACGTAATATCTTTCATAACTTCTTATATCGTAAGTCTAAAAAGGATTTACAGGAAGTTTAGATTTCAAGTCAAAGAATAGATAAAGCCATTTCATTTGTGAAATGGCTTTATTATTTCACAAAATCAGGTCTTTTAATATAATTATAAATATTTAGTAATCAGTATTTTGCACTTATAAAGTACTGCTCATTAAGAATATGATGCCAATTTTTTATAATTTTACTTGTATATCAATTAAAAGTATTATTTTTGCAACACGATTGGAGTACATGATCATAAAATTTAGTAGGATTTCTTATTTATTTTTTATCATTTTCTAGTTATAGCGAGCTTTTACATGGTGAATACTCTTGTGGAAAGGCTTTTGAAACTAAATAAGAAGTATTATTAATTTAAATTATTACAGATGAGTACAGGTACAGTAAAATTTTTCAATGACGCAAAAGGATTTGGATTTATCACAGAAGACGGATCTAGTCAGGAACATTTTGCACACGTAACAGGTTTAATAGACGAAATCCGTGAGGGTGACAAAGTTGAATTTGAACTTAAGGAAGGAAAAAAAGGTTTAAACGCCGTTAATGTTAGAGTTTTAGATTAATTCTAAACCCTAAATTTCTCACAGAGCCCATCTTATAAAGATGGGCTTTTTTTTTGTCTTAAAATAAAGATTATTTATAGTAATTCAAACGTTAGGTACCCCTTATTCTGCTAATTTTGTGGTTATGAAAAGAAGCACGTTGCTTATCGGTTTGGCCTTTTTCTCTATATACGTATTTTGGGGTTCCACGTATCTTTGGAATAAAATGGCAGTAAGTGAGTTACCACCATTTATGCTGGCGAGCATTCGTTTTACCATTGCTGGAACTATAATTTTTATTATGGCTAGGTCATTCGGTTACAGCTTGCGCATCACTAAAAAACAGTTTGCAAACTCCATTTTAGCTGGTTTTTTATTTCTTGCTTATGGGAACGGAGTATTCGTTTGGGCTTTAAAGTATGTCGACACCAGTTTTGCTGCCTTAATCGCTTCTTTACAGCCCTTGTTTATTCTGCTTTTAATGAGAACAGTTCAACGCAAGTCATTACAGCTTAAGTCGATTGTAGGGGTGTTATTAGGTTTAATAGGAATGTATATACTGATAAGTCAAAATGACATTACTACAAAAGAAGGCACTGTGACAGGAATAGTAATGATTCTCACGTGCATTTTAAGCTGGAGTGCAGGAAGTTTATTTGTAGCTAAAGCTGACGTTCCAGAAAATTTCTTTGTTTCCACAGGCTATCAAATGATCGCGGCTGGTGTATTACTAGCTATTGGAAGCTTTGCATTTAATGAGGTTTGGATACCTCCTTTAGAATGGAGCTCTAATGCTTATGTGGCATTGACTTGCTTGATATTGTTTGGCAGTATAGCAGCTTTTACTTCTTTTAATTTTTTACTCAAAAAGATTTCTACAGAAAAAGTCGCTACATCTTCCTATGTGAACCCTATAATCGCCATGCTTTTGGGTTGGTATTTCCTTGAAGAAGAAATAACAACTCAATCTATAGTCGCTGCTGTGGTGATGTTAACAGGTGTCTATTTTATAAATAGTCGCAAACGAGGTAAAAAAGAGATCAAACCTTCTCCTAAAAATAGGTGACAATAGGTGTCTAAAATTTTATTTTCTTTGCGCCATTAAGATCTTAATCATGCAAAAGTCTTAGACACTTACCATTGGCATGGATTTATTCTCAAGTATCTCTTTTTGATGAGAGCGATCACTTACTTATTACTCAAAAAAATAAGCGATTTTCTCTATAGTAGCATGAGTAGATCGGGTATCTATAATTCGATTACCACTAAATTTTCAATACAAAAGAAAAGTCAGGAATGATTAAAAATCACAAATAAGAGTTCTTCAGATGAAATTAAAGATTTATCTAAAATAATGCACTAATTATCTTAGATACAAAACAGGTTTTTGAATGAACCTAATAGCTCTGGTCGGATTTAATAAAAGTATAAATTGAATGTTTTAAACTTGCGTGCTATGGATCTAAGTCTTTTAACTAAAAAGCCTAAAAAGTTATGGAAACAAACCAAAAGGATCTGGATTAAATTCTTACAAAGGAACAGGAACAAGAAGGGCATAAAATTATTTTAATTTTAAAGTATTCAAACGACTTGTAGCCGCAATTCTATTCAAAAAAGATTGAAGCGACTTTAACCCTTCTAGTTATTGGTTTTTTTTTTAAATTGGATGCGATAGAAACTACCGTGATGTTTAAAATGCAGCTATTAAATTTTGTCGCGCCGTTCGTGCTCTGTAACCGTCTTTCTGAAATTATGAAAAAAGAGCCGGCAGAACAGAAACATATTATCAACCTAAGCGCCATGGATGGTAAGCTTCATACTTTCCATATGGAAGACCGTCATCCACATACTAATAGGGCTAAAGCCGCTTTAAATATGTTAATGAATACCGCAGGAAGGACACTTGCCAAAGATGGTATTTATAGGAATGCTGTTGTTACTGATTGGGTAACTGATGAAGATGCAGTTCAACTTTATAAAAAGAAGCAAGAAATCCGCGATTTATTGCTACCATTGAATCTAGTGGATGGTGTTGCAATAGTAATACATCGATTATTGGACGAAATTAATACAGGTAAACACTGGTGCTGCAAGTTTTGAAAGATTATAAGCCTATTATTTGGTAGGTATTTAAGGTTCTTTAATAATTAAATTAGATCACTTTGGTTTTCAGTTCAAATTTTAGAGTTATCAAGAATATCCCAAAGCGCAACACTGATGATTGATATCCTTGTCTATTTAATTTTAATCACTACAATTGCTTATTTTAACAGTTATAATAAAATAAAAATAGGTGCAAGGAGTTTATAGTGGCCTGAAACGCCATCTTTATTAAAAATTGTATCATGAGAATTGTCTCCATAGTTTTATTACTTTTATTTAGTTCGATAACAGCAAGCTGTCAAAACGCTTATAAAACCGAAGTTCCTAAAGTAGTTTTGGCTTCATTTGAAGTTAAATATCCTGATGAAAAGGATCCAGATTTTGAACAAGATTCCCATGGATACTGGGAAGCGCACTTTAAAAAGAAGGGAGAAAAATATCGAGCAGATTTTAATGCAGACGGTACATGGATTGAAACAGAAAATTCTATAAAGGACAAAGAAATTCCTATAGCCATACAAAAAGCGATACGTAGAGAATTTCCAGAAATGAAAATAGCTGAAGCTGAACATGTGATGAGTGCTATTAAAGGAGAGTTTTACGATATTGAATTCAAGCAAAAAGGTAAAAATCGTGATGTTGAATACAGAGAAGACGGGTCTAAATTGTAGCATTACAAGAATTCAATAGGTGAAAACCATTCTGATTGTACTGATATACTTTATAGCATCCTAAATTGCATAATTACAAGTTATTTTTTTGCAGTTTTTGGAAACGAATCGATTTAGTGGTTGAATTTACTGGCGTGTTTTCTTTTGTAGAGAATGATGACAATAACAGCTTAGTGATTATGAAATTCCATAAATTCAATTTTTAAGTGCTTTATTTTTGAAATAAAAAATAAAGCACGTTTTTTAGCTAACGAATTCCTTAATAAATACCCACTTAGGATAGGTATTAAGAGGTCTTCGTTTATATTAAATGATAATCCGTATGAACATTTTTACAATCAGCTGAGAATGCGTACGATTCCAGCATTAACTAGGTATTTTGTCACTTTAATGATTCAATAGTTCTAATTTTGTTTTTCTATTTATAAGGAATTTTTGCTATGGATCAGTCACATGAATTAGAATTAAGTAAGGAAGAAATGAAATCTTATGGGTATCGTGTAATTGATACCATAGTAGAACATTTTGTTACTCAAAATGAAAAAAGTCCCGTAGCGATGGCTTCTAGAAAGGAAATGGATGATATATTTCAAGAGCCCATCCCTGAATTTCCTTCAGATCCTAAAGAAGTACTTGATTTTGTAACCAAAAATGTATTGCCAAACAGCAATATTGTTTCGCATCCTAAGTCCTACTCTTTTGTTCCTGGACCCAGTAATTACGTTAGTGTAATGGCAGATACACTTGCCACAGGATTCAATATATTTTCTGGTGGTTGGGCAGCTTCTCCAGCTGCAGCAGAATTAGAAATTGTTTCTATGAACTGGTTGCTTAAATTATTCAAGTTTCCTTCAAAAAAAGGTGGTGGAATTTTTACCAGTGGAGGATCAATGGCAAATCTAACAGCATTAGTTACAGCAAGAAGACAGCTATGTGGCGATGATTTTTCAAAGGCGATTATCTACATGTCAGATCAAGCGCATTCATCTAACGTAAAAGCCATTAGAGTTATAGGTTTTAAAAAGGAACAAATACGTATTATTCCAACTGATGGCGAATTTAAAATGGTCATTAATAAATTAAAAAATGCCATCTCTAGGGATCGATTAAGTGACTTACAGCCTTTCTGTATTATTGCAAACGCAGGAACCACTAACACGGGAACGGTAGACCCATTAGAACAGATAGCTGAGATTTGTAAAAATGAAAAGCTTTGGTTTCATATTGATGGCGCTTATGGCGGTGCAGCGATGTTATCAAAAAAAGGAAGTAAGGCTTTAAAAGGAATTGAAAAAGCAGATTCATTAACCATTGATCCACATAAATGGCTGTTTCAACCTTATGAAATGGGCTGTTTGCTAGTTCGAAAGAGCAAATGGTTGCGCGATACATTTGTTGAAAAGCCAGAGTACTTGAGAGATATAGAAGGCAATCCATCAGAGATCAATTTCTATGATCATGGAATACAGCTTACGAGAAGATTTCGAGCGTTAAAGTTTTATATGTCTATGAAAACTTTTGGATTAGAAGCATTTAGAAAAGCAGTTTCCTATAATATTGAAATAGCCGAAGAAGTAGAAAATCTTCTTAGAAAAAGTAAGCAATGGGAAGTGGTTTCACCAGCAACACTTGCGATTATAAATTTTAGATACCATCCCTTACACCTAGATCTTAGTGATGAACAATTAGATACTTTGAATCAAGAAATTTCTAAAAGAGTAGTGGAATCTGAAGAATCTTTATTAGTGACTACAGTTTTAAATAAACAAGTCGTTTTACGCATGTGTTTGATAAATCCGCGTACGACTATGGTTCACATCAAAGAGACCATTTCCAGTTGTGAGAACTTTGCAAAACAAATTCTTGAAGAGTAAGTTTTTGCATTAATTCACGCAATAGATAGGTATATCAAGTTCTCAACTTTATGTTAATATTCATACTTGAAAGACATATAGCGATTGTTCTAGGATATTTAATTTCAGTTAAAATGTTAATTAAAGACTTATTAGTATAAATTTGTAATAAAAAGAGATGGATATTTTTATCTTTAAAAAAATTAACATATGACATTTATAGCTATTATTGAAATAATCATTAAGATAGGAGTCGGATTTAGTATATTGAATGTTTGGTTGATCAACCGAGACAAATCAACTATATACCGCGGTGGCAATGCAGTTAGCATGCAAGAGGAATTTGTGGCTTATGGACTATCTAAGAACGTTATGATTTTCGTAGGTACTTCAAAATGTATTTGTGCAGTTCTCCTTTTGATCTCTATTGTATATCCGCTTGCTGAGTTTATAGGAGCATTAGGAATCGCTGTTCTTATGGGTGGAGCAATTTTAATGCACATAAAGATTAATGATCCCGCAAAAAAATCAATCCCTGCTGCAATATTTTTAGTGCTATCCCTAGCAGTTCTTTTTATCTAGAGCATTCTTAAAAATTGGTATCCTATAATGGCACTTAAAACCATGTAGATAAGAGCTGGAGATGATTTGTAAATTCCATCTCTTATCTTAATTCTTGTTATCAAACCTGCCAGCATAAGAAGACTTAACCCAAAAGATGCAGCTACACCTATGTAGGTAAAAAAAATTCCTGCTATCAATCCACAGGCACCGGCAAGTTGAAGAACTCCTGTCATAACTCGTTGAAAGCTATTCAAGCCGTATCTGGTAAACTCTAATCTCATATGTGGCGAGAAAAGACAGGTAGTTCCAAAAAACAAGAAAGATCCAATATTAAAGTAGAGTAGAAAATCAAATGTAGTCATATGCCTAAATTACTGAAATGAAAAGTGTCGAAGCGTTAATTAAATGTTGAAATTCAAACTGATTATTCCAAATTCATCTTCTGTTAATTATCTGTTTTAAAAAGAAGTCAACTAAATATATCTTTAGAGCTTCATAAAGCAAAACATCGTAATAGTAAAACAATTCTATTTGAAACCCACTACCGAAATTTTTTAATTTCTTTCATATTGAATAGTAAACACGATGATTTTAAACCTGACGTTAAGTATCTCTTGTAAATTGTTGTTGTAAATCTTTATGTATGGACGCTTATAAAATCTACTTCTGGTAATTTTCCAAACGGTTAAAACATCAGTCTATCATCTCAGCCAAAACTAATAAATAACATCACTATCCATAGCTGCGATACGCTGTTGTAAACTAGGATGTGAAAAATAAAACCACACATAAGCTGGATGCGGAGTAAGATTGCTCAAACTGGTTTTAGATAGTGTTTTTAAACCGCTGATTAAGGGTTCTTTTTTGTACGTGTCCTTGGCATAATAATCTGCTTGATATTCAAATCTTCTGGAAAGTAAACTCATGATTATGCCAGTTAAGGTAGAAATAGGAGAGTAGAGGAGCCCAAAAGCGACCAAACCAATATGAAAGGATGGAATCGCAACACCTAATGCTTCAGAGAGCAAATTGCTATCTACAAAAAGCGAAAAAAGCCAAAGAGTGAAACCTGTTGTTAAGGTTCCTGCAATTAAATTGTAAATGATGTGTTTCCTTTTATAATGGCCTACTTCATGAGCAAGAACAGCCACTATTTCTTCTTCACTTAATTGTTCGATTAAGGTATCGTACAAAGTCACGCGTTTCTCACTACCGAAGCCACTGAAATAAGCATTTGCCTTTGTGGATCGCTTACTTCCATCAATCACAAAAACTTGGTCCAAGTGAAAACCAACTGTAGCCGCATAATCACTAATTTTATTCCTTAATTCTCCTTCTTCTAAAGGTGCTTGCTTATTAAAAAGAGGCACAAATAATTTGGCATAAAACATATTCATAAATAGGGATATAGCGGTTATTAAAATCCACACATACCACCAGAAATTAGCTCCAGCCCAACCATAACATAGGATGATTAAAGAAAGAATACCACCGCCTAAAATAGCGGTTAAGAAATAACCTTTTATTTTATCAAAAACAAACGTCCTTACGCTTGTTTTATTAAAACCAAATTTCTCCTCAACGACAAAAATTCCATAAATGGAAAAAGGTAAGGATAAGAGCTCACTTGCCACGCTGATAATTCCAAAAAACAACAACGCGACAACGATTTGATCTTCTGCATAGTTTCTTGCGAGTTCATCGATAACGGCAAAACCTTGAAAATAAAGAAAAACCAAGATTCCGAAAAAAGAAAAGGTGCTAGAAATCAAACCAAATTTAAAATTGGTCTTTTTGTATTCTTGCGATTTCTCATACTCTTCATGTTCATAAACATCTGTTAGTTCTTGTGGAACTGGTTTGGAGTACCACGTGTAATTTAGAAAACCTAGAATACGTTCTAATAAAAAGTCAAAGACAAGTATTCCTATAATGATATAAAAGATGTGTGTTGCTGTCATATAATTGGTTATCGTAAAATATTAATTAAAATTGCGTTGTCTTTTAGCTTCAAAAATCAGGATGGCAGCGCTTACTGAAACGTTCATGGAATCAATTTCACCAGACATAGGTATAATAATGTTTGCTTTTGCAGCAGCTCTCATTTCTTCTGATAATCCTGTTGCTTCTGTTCCCACGGCAATGGCGCTCGAGGTGGTATAGTCTATTTTATCATAACGTTCACTACATTGTAATGTCGCTGCATAAAGAGGAATGTTTTTTTGTTGTAAAAACGCTACTACTTCTGCGGTGCTAGCTACAGCGGTAGGAACGGTAAATACACAACCTATGCTAGATCGTATGACGTTAGGATTATATAAATCTGCGGTAGGGTTTGCGATGATCACAGCGTCCACCTTTGCTGCGTCTGCTGTTCTTAGTAGGGCACCTAGATTTCCTGGTTTCTCGGTAGATTCGGCTACGAGGATTAAAGGATTTTGTTCTAATAGCAGGTCAGATAATTGTTGTGATTTCGCTTTCGCGAAAGCGAGACATCCTTCTGTACCACTTCTATAAGCCATTTTCTCATAGACTTCCTCGGTAACTGAAATGATTTCTGGACGGGCATCGATCTCTAACTTTTTATACACATCATCTTCTGTAAATAGATCCTTAGCAAGTAAGATGGAACCGCAAATCAACAGCTGTTCGACTATAAAATTACCGCGTGTTGCTAATAAAACTTCCCGTTGTCCTTCTATGATAAAAAGGCCTTCTTTTTTACGGGACTTACTTTTACGCTGTAGTTGTTCTACATGACGTATGATCGCATTATGAGGACTAGAAATATGTTTCATGTTGCAAAAATAGGTTTTTCAAGAAGATCATAACTATCTTTGAATACAAACTAAATATATGAATTTTCACACAAGAAAATGGATCAAACCAGAAGACCTCAATCCTAATGGAACACTTTTTGGAGGTAGGTTATTAGAATGGATTGATGAAGAAGCGGCGCTCTATGCAATTATACAATTGGAGAATCAGAAAGTCGTTACTAAATTTATGAGTGAAATCAATTTTGTAGCCAGTGCAAAGACAGGAGATATTATAGAAATAGGACTCAAGGTCAATAAATTTGGTAAAAGCTCTATAGATTTACAATGTATTGTGCGTAATAAAATGACCTACGCTACCATAATTACCATCGAAAATATAATTCTAGTTAATCTAGGTAAGGATGGAAAATCGCTACCTCATGGAAAAACTGAAGTAGAGTTTCAACACGATAGAATGAAAAAAAAAGGTTTTGATGCGAATTAAGAAATAGTTTTCAAATCCTCTTTTAGGTAAGTTTCTTCCATCCAGAAAGTTCCAAAAGGAACAACGGACATGGCGAGAATTATCAATAATTTTTTGAAGTTCCATTTTAACAATTGGCTTAATAAAATGGCAACTACAACGTAGCCTAAAAATAGAAATCCATGTGCCATTCCCATAATTTTATTAGGCAGTAAAACGCCTCCTAAATATTTTAAAGGCATGGTGAGAAAGAGAATGAATAGAAAAGAATAACCTTCTACTATAGCTAAGTATTTAAAGAATTTAAGCATTTTATGAATTTATCTATGTGCAGTTGTTTAAAACGTTTTCTCCTCGGGTAAAAAACGGTGTTATCCAACCTAAATTTTAAACTTACCGCATAATAATAGATGTCATGCAGTTCAAAAAAACCTATTTTGAACCTAATCCTAATTTTTATTGCGACACAAAAAGTTTAAACCAACTTGTTGTTACACAAAGGTAAATAAGAATAGTTAGTTTATTCATTTTTTCAGTCCTAAGGAATTGATAATTTTTTAATAAGGTTGTAAGTGGTTCAAGTTTTCCGAGTATTTTTCTTATTTTTTTAAATTGAGGCGTTAATTATCCTTGAAAATAGCATTCTCCCTAGTATTTTTACGATATGGATAATAATCAATTACAAATTACGATTATAGGTGCTGGTGTAAGTGGTCTTACCGCTGCGATTACTTTGCAAAATGCTGGCTATAAAGTAACAGTATACGATGCTAACTCTTTTGTAGGTGGTCGCGTGAAAAGCGATCTGCAAACAGGGATGATACTGGATCGTGGTTTTCAAGTCCTTTTAGATGCTTATCCTGCCGTGAATGAATTTCTTGATATCGAGGCTTTAAAGTTGCGTAAATTTGTACCAGGCTCTATGATATATATGAATGGTAAAACATATAGACTGGGTGATGCTTTTAGAAACATGAGCTTTCTATGGAGCACCATTATTGCAGGAGTAGGTTCTTTAAAAGATAAGTGGTTGGTGTTCTCGCTTTCGCGAAAGCTAAAACAAAAATCACTTCAAGAGGTGTTTTCATCTCCTGAGACCTCTACAAAAACCTATCTAGAAAACTACGGGTTCTCCACAAAAATGATTTCTAGTTTCTTCACCCCTTTTTATGCGGGCATATTTTTAGAGACGGAGCTGGCTACTAGTAGTCGCATGTTCGAATTTGTATTTAAGATGTTTACGGAAGGAAACGCAACCATACCAGCAGGAGGCATTCAAGCGATTCCTGAACAACTGGTTTCAAAATTACCATCTGGTTCTATTCAATTAAATCAGACCGTTAGCTCAGTGATAGGCGATGAAATCACACTGGAGAACGGACAGAAATTCCATTCAGACTATACGATAATAGCCACTACAGCAGGAAATATAGTTCCTAATTTACCTAAGGAGAACTTACCGTGGCATCAGGTAACGGTTCTTTATTTTGAAACGGATCATACCGGTTTTGACGAGGCAATTATAGGTCTTATTGCAAATGAAGATGTATTGATCAACAATTTCCACTTTTTGCAAGATATTTTTGACCATCATAGAAATGTTATTAGTGTCTCTGTTATTAAAAAACACCAGCTCAATGATTTAAAATTAGCAGAACGCGTCATTAAGGAACTTAGAGAAGAAGTAGACATAGTAGCCGCTGAGCTCATCCAATTGTACCATATTAAAAAGGCATTGCCTCAATTGAACTCCTTGAATTATTGCATGACTGCATCAGAAACCCAACTAACTGAAAATATATTTCTTGCTGGAGATCACTTAAGTAATGCCTCTCTTAACGCTGCGATGTTAAATGGTAAAGCTGCTGCGCAAGCTGTGGTGAGTAAGATTGAAAGTGGTGTGCTGTTTTAAAGTTACTTAAGGCAATCGACATTGATCTACAAAGCTAACAAAGAGTTTTAAGAAACACATCGATTGATGTTCCTGAAAATTTTTCTCTTAATTAACAGATCTCAAAAATTGTATTTAATGGTATTTTTTATGTAGGTATAATTCTTAGGTAACATGTTCATTTATGCATACTCTTTTAAAATTTATGAATAATTTAGAAAAACCATATTTTAAGATTTTTTCTTTAAGAAAATATGCTGTATTTAATTATTATCTAGCAATTCTATTCTATCTTTTGTAATGAGAATCAGCTTTTGTTTGTAAAGATTTCCCAGCGCTTTCTTGTACGATTTTTTACTCATGTTCAAGTGAAAACGTATAGAGTCTGGAGCACTTTTATCAGTCACTAAAATATATCCTTGCGGACTTTCTTTTAACTTATCTAAAACTTTTCTTGCATCTGTATCAATCACATTTAGAAAGCCTTGAGGTCTTAAGGAAACATCTATTTTACCATCTTCTCGTATGTTTTTTATATAGCCAGTAACTTCCATGTTTTCCTCTAAATCGGTAAACACCTCGTTTCTATAAAGCAATCCTTCAAACTCATCTTCTATTAAAACAGTATATCCCAATGGTGTTTCTGTTTCAATAATTAAGTGTACTTCATCTCCTATTTGTAAATCCATTAAGCTATATTTTTATTTTTTTTTAACGAGTTCGTGTTTTTGGTTTCTTGTGTATCGAAGAAACAAAATTAGTAAACAAATCACAAATAGAAAATTCCAGTTGTGTTTTTTATCTAAAGCATAGTAAGCAAGAAATTATAAATAGCAAAAGTTGAGTTCCTTTTATTTAGAACAGTAGCAATTTCTATAACTTTTCTCTATTTTCACGCACACAAACAGGAAATTTCATCTTTCCAACCTTATAACATGCAGCTGTGGACAGCTTTGTTGTTAGAAGAGGTTCTTATTTTGTGATGGCGTCCAAAGGACTCACGTAAAAAAGCTTTCTTGTTAAATTCTTTTGTTGAACTATGAACAGTAAGTTAGGCTATCTTTTGAACTCTTCTTTTGTTAAGTCAAAGACAATTTCTATATTTTTCTGGTGAGTGTTAAACGTATCATAATCAAGAAATTATTTTCTATTATTTAATGATTTATTTCGTTTTTTTATTGGCGCTTGGGATTTATTTAATATGATTATAGCTGTAATTTCGGTTTGAATCAGAATGTATTATTACGTTCAGGCAGCAGAAAATTAGTAATAAAATGGATTTTTGTTACTTAAAGTCTGGTGCTTAAGAACTTTAAAGGACCACATCATATGGGTCTCTTTTGGTTCTATAAGAATGCTTTTAAGCATAAAACTTTTAATTATTTTTTAATATTTGTATCTATCTTACTTCATGACAGGATGAAGTTTTCTAGCAACTCTTATTTTTTAAAGTAAGTAGAAAATTGAACAATACACGTCAACCATTTCATAGACTTTCAAAGATAACGTACTTTGCCATTAATAAATAAAACCATGTCAGATACATCTCAATTATTAGAAGAAAGATCAGGAAATACTTGTGAACTTTGTGCCGCCGCAGATACTCTAGAAGTGAAAGTACATCTGGATGTTTATAAGGTACCTGATTCACCTAAAAATGTCAAGGATACTGATGTACTAGCTTGTGAGACCTGTAGAAAGCAACTGGAAGATGAAAGTCTTGTAGATCCCAATCACTGGCGTGCACTTAACGATGCTATGTGGAGTCCTGTTCCCGCCATACAAGTGGTTGTGTATCGCATGTTAGATCAACTGCGACCAGAAGGCTGGCCAGTGGATCTCATAGAAATGATGTATATGGAAGAGGAAACAAAAAAATGGGCAGAAGAAGGTATTGAACGCGGTCCTAAAATTATTCATAAGGATGTAAATGGTAACATTCTTCATAGAGGAGATAGTGTAGTAATTATTAAGGATCTGGATGTGAAAGGGTCTAGTCTTATTGCAAAACGCGGAACAGCCGTTCGTAATATTTCTTTAGTTCCTGATAATGCAAATCAAATAGAAGGTAGGGTAGGACCTACTCAAGTAGTTCTCTTAACACAGTATGTGAAGAAAACTTCTAAGGAAGAATAATGGAATTATAGGGTAAAAACAGAATCAAGAGACACTAGGCATATCAAATAGTAACATAGCATGATGATACTTTGGAAAACTAATCTTAACTCTCCTTTCCGGCAACAGGTCGGTCTTTTCTCATGACTCTAATACAAAATGAATTATACAGTAGTGATAAATCAACTCCTTCTAAATGAAGGAGTTTTTTTTTAGCAGAAAGTCCATCCACATAGTCTGTTAGTGATCGATCTGCATCTGTAATGAGATGGTATGGAATAATGTTCGAGAGGGCGCTTTAATTGGTTGCTGGTTTTCTTGCTTTTTCATTTTATCGCTTTCGCGAAAGCGAGCTGAAACTCCAAATTTCTCCATAAAGAAGGTCTGTAAAATTTGCCAAACGCTTTTTTGAAAGTCCGCTCTTTCCAACAAGAGTTGTAGATGTTATGTTTTAAGTTCGCCCTTAAAATAAGCATCTAATCATGCAGTGATTACTTCTAAAAGTTCTTTTTTTATTGACACTTAACGGTTAATTTATTATTAACGCAAGCATCCACTTGTTTGCAACGTTTTATATACTGCCAGTCTTACAGGTATAATTGATCTTCACAGACACTTGTAATAAATTTGCCAATTGTAGAATTATAATTAGGCGTTGATATGTTACTCATAGCGCAATGCTTCTATAGGATCAAGTTTTGCTGCTTTTACGGCTGGTATGACACCAGAGAAAAATGCAATAATAATAGAGGTAATTGTTGCCGCGATGATGGCTGCCCATGGAATTTCAAAAGGAATTTCAAAATATGAGGAAACCCCATAACCTATCAACATTCCTAAGAAAATACCTAATATACTGCCGTATTGACTAATTAGGAAAGTCTCTATAAAAAACTGCAAAGAAATGGTGCTGCGTCTTGCGCCTAGTGCCTTTCTAACGCCTATTTCTCTTGTACGTTCTGTAACAGAAACCAGCATAATATTCATTAGCGCAATAGAAGAACCAAAAATAGTAATTAAACTAATAATTATCGCTGCGATACTAAGAGCGTCACTTATTTGATCAATAGAGGAAATCAATTGATCGCTTTGGACAATGCCAAAATTGTCAGCTTCTTGGGGTGAGAGTCCTCTTATATTACGCATTAAAATAGTAGCTTCTCCTTTTGCTCCGTCTATAAAGTTTTTATCAAAAACTTTAACACTAAGATTGTAATTGATATTGGGTTGCGTATAAATCCCGCGTGCCACATTTATAGGAATAAGGACTCTTAAATCTATATTATTACCGAAGGTAGATCCTTTTTCTTCTAGTACTCCTACTACGGTAAATTTATTACCGCGCACGCTCAAGGTTTTCCCTAATGGATTCAACCCTTCAAAAAGCTCTTCTACCATATCGCTACCTATAAGGCAGATTTTGGAGTTATTTGAGATATCTAACAAAGAAAACATGCGTCCTTGACTAAGTTGAACACCCGCATTTTCTGCATAATGTTGGTTCACGCCAGCAATGATAACTTTAGGTTTTGTTTTACGGCCTTCGCTCTTAACCTCTGCGGTACTAGTTGCCTGAAAAGTAACACCTACTTGGGTTAAAGGTGTCTTATATTTATTTTCAAACTCTCTTACCTGTCGGTATTTGATAATAGGATTTACGATGTTACGCTGGTTGCCGCCGCGACGCTCTATAGTGAGCTCGTATTGCTGTATATAAAACGTATTTGTTCCTATCTCTGAAAAACCATTAGTTAAAGTAGAAGAAAGTGCATTAACAGCACTTAAAATGCCTACTAAGGCGGTAATACCTATAGCTATGATAATAATGGTGAGTATGGTACGCAGCAACTGGCCTTTAATGTTTTGTTGTGCGATACTGATATTTTGGCGTAGTAATCCTATCATGAAAAGTAATACCCGTTTAAGGTTAAAATGTTGCAAAAATAAATAGAATCAGTTTTTATAGTAGACATAAAAAAGACTTCCGCTAGGGTTTATTTTTTAACGATAACTATTTTGAAAAAGAAGCGATTTTTATGCCAGATTTTTGATGTTATACTGATATAGGACTTGGAAAATCATTTAAAGTTACAAATTCTTCCAGTAAATTATTATTTAAATAAAATTACTTTAGGAACAGAAGTTATTTAACTGTTTATATTTGCAAGTTGAACAACTATTATGGCACAGAAACCGTCAATTCCTAAAGGTACTAGAGATTTTAGTCCGCTAGAAGTACAGCGCAGACAATACATTATGAAGAAGATTCAGCGTCATTTTGAGCTGTACGGATTCATGCCTATTGAAACGCCTAGTTTTGAGAATTCTGAAACCTTAATGGGTAAATATGGAGAAGAAGGCGATCGATTGATATTTAAAATTTTGAATAGTGGCTCTTACCTAAAGAAGGCGACTTCAGAATTTTTAGAAACGGGTAAAGAAAATCAATTGACTTCGCAAATTGCCGACAAGGCACTGCGTTACGATCTTACCGTACCTTTTGCTCGTTATGTAGTACAAAATCAAAATGATATCACGTTTCCATTTAAACGCTATCAAATGCAAAACGTATGGAGAGCAGATCGCCCTCAGAAAGGACGTTTTAGAGAGTTTACACAATGTGATGCAGACGTAGTAGGTAGTAATTCCCTTCTTCAAGAAGTGGAGCTCGTTCAATTATACGACACTGTTTTTACAGATTTAGGGTTAAAAGCCTGCACGATTAAAATCAATAACCGTAAAATTCTTGCTGGTATTGCTGAGGTAATAGGTGCCGAGGATAAACTCATTGATTTTACTGTTGCACTTGACAAGCTTGATAAAATAGGGAAAGAAAAGGTGCAAGAAGAAATGTTATCTAAAGGAATTGATCAACAAGCCATTAACCTATTAGATCCTGTTTTTTCACTCTCTGGCTCCTATGCAGAGAAGATTTCGAGTATGAAAGAGCTGCTTAAAAATTCTGAAATAGGATTGAAGGGAATTGAAGAGCTGGAATTTATAAATACTTTCATCACTCAAATGCCTTTAAAAAGTGCGGTTCTCGACCTAGATATTACACTTGCTCGCGGTTTAAATTATTATACAGGTTGTATTTTTGAAGTTGCTGCGCCAGAAGGTGTTGCTATGGGAAGCGTAGGTGGTGGCGGTCGTTATGATGATCTTACTGGAATTTTCGGGCTTAAAGATGTAAGTGGTGTAGGAATCAGTTTTGGGCTGGATCGCATCTATTTAGTTTTGGAACAATTGAACCTTTTTCCAGATTCTGTACGAGCAGGAGTAGAGGTCTTATTCATCAATTTTGGGAAGACAGAAGCGCAGTATTGTGTTAGTTGGTTGTCTCGCTTTCGCGAAAGCGGAATCAAAACAGAACTCTATCCAGATGCTGCAAAAATGAAGAAACAAATGAGCTATGCAGACCGCAATGGGATTCCTTATGTAATTCTTGCAGGTGAAGACGAAGTAGCTACAGGTAAATTAAACCTTAAAAAAATGAGTAGCGGCGAGCAGTATTTGCTCACTGCGGAAGAGATAGTCTCAAAACTGTCTTAACGTATATCTTCACTTATATAAATAACAAAAGCCTTTGAAATGAGTTA
>Ga0222644_1000110_pt1 | contig 41934 bp, 52 predicted proteins | sample AntAcemetagen291_FD_179800 | JGI IMG/M metagenome (GOLD analysis project Ga0222644, IMG submission 179800) | Saline water microbial communities from Ace Lake, Antarctica - #291 | ecosystem: Environmental > Aquatic > Non-marine Saline and Alkaline > Saline | place: Antarctica: Ace Lake...
ACGTGGGGGGTTTTAATCACGCCCGTCAAATCAAACCAATGCGTTTGAGTTGGGTCAAGGCCAGCATCAACTACAAGGCTGACCATTTCCCTAATCAAAGGTGTCATGTCTTACTCCTCGTTGTCCAAAAACTCGTCCTGCTCATCAGGGCGCATCTCGGCAAATGTTTGAAAGTGGTTCTCACCACAGCATTGGAACCGTGCATTTACCTCGCACCCGCAGTAGCAGCAGTACTGCGTACCGTCTGTCATCATTTCTTCTCGTGTCATTTCACTTTCTCCTTGGCCACAATAGGCGTGGCACGTTTGTGTTTAATGGTCTCGTAAATATGGTGCAGGGCATTCTCCATGTCCTTCACCGTTATCACCTCCAGCTGCGCGTCGTGCAACTCCATTGCCTCGTTCAGCGCCGCCATCTCCTCGGACTTCATGATGAACTTCCCAGTGTCCGCGCCACGCGCACCAAGCGAGCGCAACGCCTGCATGCCAGCCTTAACCAGCGGGCCGTGCTCCTCAACGTCACCAAAGCCTTTCTTGTACAGCGTCTCCGTCATGTTTAAAGCGGCAATCAGCACGTCAATGGTCTTGCGGTCGGCCCTTCCCTGAGTCGTCGTGGCCAATGCTGCGTGGTTCTTTAGCTTTAAGTCAATAAGTATGGAGCCGTGCGCCGCCACCGGAGTCAGACTCTCAATGACATACTCCATGGGATTAAGGCGCACGCCCTTGGGCCTGTAGCTGCTGCGCTTACGCATTGTCAAACCAATATCTAATACGCTCCATAAACGTCATTGGTTTACCAAGCAGGGCACGTTGTATGCGTAACTCTGTGGTGCTCATCTCTACACCTCTGACTGGCACGACGTACTTGCTACCGATGACTACTTTGCCAGTGTTAAATGGTAAGCGGCTTAACTCTTCCGGTGCGGTCATGGCTCAGTCCTTTCCAAACACAGCGGCCAACTCGTCGTACACGGCCCGGGCTTGGCGTAGCGTTAGGTGTTCCACAATCTCTGCGGCTGGCGTAGTAAAGTCCATTTTGAACATAGCCTCTCGCTTAGATGCTGTAGGTGTAAGTGCCTGCGGAGCTGTGAGCTTTGCCCTGCTCTTCTTAGCGACCTTTACTGAGCGGTGATACTCTGGGTATAAGCAGGCGTATCTGTTCGTGGCGTAGCCGTAGATGGTATTCGCCTTGGCACTGGACATTAGCCCTCGCCTAGCCAACTGACCTAAAACTGCAGATGAGTCTTTAGCCCACTTAATTCCGCGAGCTTCTAGTTCGTCGCGCGCATCAACGCCAGTCATACTGCCATGGGCCCTAATCATGTTGAACATGTACTCAGTGTTTGTGAGTGCTGTTTTTTCTATCTCGGCTGTCGATTCCACGTCACCGCTGTCGTCAAATTTCCAAGTGCCGATAGCCCCAGTAAGGGCTTCTTTAAGTGCTGTCATAGTGTTCTCCTAATCAAGATATTTTGCTCGCCACTGCTGCTGCAGTAAGCGCATCGAAGTCTATATTCTCAATAACTTCCTTACTCTTAGCTGACTTGTCTACCTTTCGGTCGAGTCTTTCTAGGTCGCTTACGTGTATGTACATGCGAACCGCTGGGTAAATTTTTACAGCCTCGTTGAGCGTTGAGCACTTTGCTAAGAACTCCGACACCTTAGTACTTACTCCCTCCCACCTTTTACGTATGCTCAACCTAGCCTCGCAGTTTTTTACAGCTTGCCGTAACTCCGCTACTCCAATGATGTGGTCAGGTATCTCAGCTAACTCGGCTACTGTAATTTTGGGGATTTGGCCTCCGTATCTTTCCGCTGTCGGACGAATAAAAGCGCTGCGCATATCGAAAAGACTTATGCTGTGCAGTTGCAGTACGCCAGAATCATCGCCAGCCTCATCCGTAACGAGGATGTCGCTGATCTCTACTCTACGTATCCAACCATCTGGCATCTCTTTAATGAGGTGCATTTTGTCAGTGCCCCACGCTATTCTGTTGTACAGATCACTGGCGTCTACCCCAGATACTTTGAAATCTTTTTCTAAAAACAAACTAAGTAACTCTTTTTCTCGCATGGTATTTACTATGCCTTCGGTTCTTTTAGTAAGTTCTTTTGTAATTTTTACTGTTGCCATGGTAGGTTCTCCTTAGTTGTTACTTGGTTTCCGGCTTGATCGCATCTCGAAGTGCGTCACGCTCCTCTTGCGGTGCGTCTTCGCGAAGTGCTACGTAGCACTGAGCTATTAGCTGATCGTATGTTTTTACTAGGTCGTTTAGTTGCGTTGTAAGTGATTGTTCAGTAGCCATTTTTTACTCCAAAGAAAAGTGAATGTTGTCGCCGTATGGCGCTTCGATGTCGCTGGAAATACACCAGACAACGGGGTAAGTCGGGGCTTTCGACGTGTTGAAGTCCGTGTAGCCGTCAGTGAGACACACGAATACTTCCGGTGAAATCCCCTCCTTGTCTAGGTAGTCGAAGCCTGACTCCATGTCAGTGCCCCCGCCGCTGTAGAACTCCAGTGCGAACTCCTCGCCCTGCTCAAACACTACGTGCTTTACAACACTTGAGTCTGTGTACAAGACGTGAACTCGCTCCGGCGAACACTGCTCTACTATACGAGTCATGTGGCTGTTGTAGTAATCTAACTCGCGCTTTGTGATCGAGCCGGACACATCGACCTGCAGTACGAACTCTCCCATGGTCGCTATCTTGCCAACGCTAGGCAGGTACACATCAGTAAACCTGCGGTTAGGTCGTGCCCATGAGTAGTCACCCTTGGTGAATGCAATCATGTAGCGCTCTAGTACGTCGTACCAAGGCACCCGCACATCCAGTAGCTCAGTCACAATTTTGTCTAGGCCAGCCGTCATCTTTCCCTGTGCTTTGGCAGCCTGTGCTGCTTGTGCTACTTCCACACGAGTCTCAGCGTCGATCTGCGATGCCTCCTCGGAACTGAGGGGGTCGCCTCGCTCTATGATGTCATCACCGATACCGCCGGGGCCTGAGCCGCTACCGTCTGGCTGATCTGGTAACCCGTCGTAGATAGCGTCTACCGTGCGGTCTTTGGAGCCGGGCATGTCTACGCAACCGTCGACGAACTCGCCGATGTCCGCTGCCTTGAGCATGTCGTTAATCCATGCGTCACCGGCTGTGTTCCAGCGCTTGGCTTGGCGGGTGCCGCGACGTAGCGAGTGCTGACCGATAACGTGACCTACCTCATGGCACAGTACGAACACTAGCTGATCGACCGACAGGCTCTCTACGAACTCTGGGTTGTAGTAAATCTGCCCGCGCTGATCGACTGCGGCGGTCTTGATGGTGTTGTCCTCGATGAGCTTGCGCTTCATGAGTATGGATGCGAAGAACGGATGCTGTGACACAACCGATACTTTGGCGCGGTCTAACTTGGTTACTGCCATGGTGAATTCTCCTTATGAAAACATTGACATCTTTGATGCTACTTCCGCTAACTTACTGCGAGCTTGCTCTCTGGCATGCGCACTTCCCTTGATAATCTCCACGTTATCTAAGTAACCCTTGGCTACGTCCTCCAACAAGGCAATCTCAGCCAACAACTCAGGCGTGGGGGACAGTGACAGCTGGCGGGCTAACTTACACCCGTCGATTACGTTCTCTACCAGACTGTTGTGGAAGCGCTCGCCCTTCTCACCTCGGTACTCGGCCAGCCTGTCTACCAGTGTCTTGATCGGCTTGAGCATGCGCTGTAGCGTATCGGTGTTGGCCATCAGTGCGGCCTCTTCCTCCGAGCGGCGGAACGATGCTAGGTCGTCTTCGGACAAGTCAAACAAAAAGTGTGACTCGCAAGGCATGGGCTGAAAGCGTAGGTCAATTGACATTGATTGTGCAAACTCCTGCGCCAATGGGTAATCAAGGGAGCTAGCCCTTACCCGCCCTGTGAACGTAGAACTGTTACGGTACGCCACGTCGTCGTCTACTAAGCTGGTGTACTGCGGCATGTAGGCGTCCAGTAGCTTGTCTGCCTTAGCTATTAGGTGTCGCATCTCCTCGGTGTAGTTTATATACCGCTCCGAAGGCAGCAGTCGGGGGCCTCCATCTATATACGGTAGTGTGTTGGTCTTGTGGTACTGGTACACCTCGTTGTACGCCGCCATGATTTGGCGAACTGGTGAGGCGGGCTGCTTGAACAACTTGGTCAGTACAGTCAGAGACTTGTCATTCTCTTGTGTTTGTAAGGTTCGCGTAAGGTACTCATCGCGCTTGGTCAATGAGACTCTACGTGTAGTGAGCTTCACAAGCATGGCCTTGTCTGCTAGTTTGGTATGTGTTGTCATGGTTAGTTATCCTTTAGTGTGTAGGTTGTTACATCAATACTTCTGCGTTACGTGAGGCCCACTCGATAAAGCTGCGGGTGCGGCGTACATCTGGTGTTTTACGAATCGCGTCCTTGGTACACATCACATCGAACTCACGCGGCAAGCGGGCTGTGTATTTAGTAACTCGGTCGAAGTTGTCCTTGGTGGCCTTGTTAGCCAGTGCACCAGTCAGGGCGAACAGCGTAGCTGGGTCAGTCGGAACTTCTGCTGTATCTGGCGACAACAATACAGAATCAACGTCTGGGAGCGAAGCGTATATCTTGCGGAACCCTGTGTACTCAGCGGCTGCGCCCTCACCTACCTCGCCAGCTACGTTGTCGTAGAACAAGTCTTTAGCCAGTGACTCAGGAATCAGGTTAACCCGCTCCCATGTACGAGGCGTGGGGTTGGCGAAGCGGTTGGCGTCGAAGTCAGACAACAGCCCGGGTCGGAAGCGTAGGAACTGAATCAGTACTGGGTCAATGTCGTTATCCAGCGCCCACACTGTCCAGTCGTCGATGTTCTCCGAGAAGTCAAATCGTCGTGTACGCCCTGCCAGCTTGCTGGTTATCCGGTTGGCTCCTGACTTGTCCTCGGTGCGGTTACCTGTGGCGATGATGAACAGCTGGTCGGACAACTGCAAGTTACCAGCGCGGCGGTCGTAAATCACACTGCACAGCGCGTTCTGCATGGGGACAGGCGCGTCAGATAATTCCTCCAGAATGAGTGCTGATTTTCCTACTCCACTGCGCAGGTTGTAGAACTCCTCGGGTGGCGTCCAGCGTGTGAACTCACCCTTGTTACTGGGCGTGCCCATTACGTCCACTGGGTCGCGCAGTGATGCGGTGAACTCTACTACTCGCTCCGGCGGTATGTCCAGCGAGGCGATTACTTCACGGGCGCAGGCTGACTTACCGCCGCCGGGCGCACCTAGGATAAACGGCACGACCACGTTACCGCGTGGGGCCTTGAACTGTTCGATGATGGATGTTTTGATGTTCTGATATTTCATGATGGTTTCCTTTGGTTGTTATGTGTTCTATATTTACTTACAGGGTTCATTGTTATTGTGTAAGCTGACAGGCGGCTTACGGTCGCCATACAAACATGTCCAGTGCAAGTACCACTATGGCAACTGCGTAGACAAGTAAAGTAATTCTGGTTAGCGTGTTCATGTCGTTTCTCCTAGGTTGTGCGGCTCATATTCCCTCCGTCGAGTGAGTTACCTGTTGGCCGTTTTTCTCGGCCAACACCACTGTGACCATGTGCTGCTTGGACTTCGGTGGCCGTAGTTGAGCAATGGCTGTTTTTTGTGCTTCATAGGAGGTGTCGGCATATACCTCGATTTGCTTGCCGTTGTAAAAAGCAATGTATCCGTTCATGTCATCTCCGCTTGAATTGGTTGGGCATCGGTGCATATGCACACAATGCGCTCAAAACGTGGTGCGCCCTCAAGCGTGTGAACTGTGACGTTCTTGCCTGTGTGGGTGTAGCTTTCTACTCGCATGGGCTTGCCATGCACTTCGATGATTTGCCCGATGCTGTATTGGGCTTTTGGGATAAATGCGAATTTCATCTGAGTTCTCCAAAGGTTTAATGATTAAGCGGTTCTATCGGTTCATCAACGTCTGACTGCGTGTAGCCAGACAGGATTTCAGGGCGGTACTGTGCCAGCGGCTCCGCCCTCATAGGCGTCCATCGCATCGGCTATCAGCCATGCGCCTATGTCACTAGGGCTTACACCCCTGCCCAACTCCTCTTGTATGTACTCTGCGATGTATTGGGCTTGTTTTAGTTGCTCGTTTGTCATTCTGTTTCTCCCAATTCGCACCGCAGGATGCGGCAGGTCTCGTATATGTGCCCGTTGACTTCGTCCGAGTCAACGCCGTAGGTGTCTATGGTCTCCTCGTAGTGGGTTTCTTCGGCGTCCTGCAGGTAGTTGATTACCCGCTCCAATAGTTCTTTGCTAACTACTACTTGTGTCATGTCGTCTCCTTAGTCGGTTATGTCAATACTGTTTACTTGCCAGTCGGCGTCGTCTGAAATGCCATAGGATTCGCCTGACTCTAGTTCCTCCCATGCCAAATCTTCGGCCTCCTCTTGTGTGTTGGCCTCTACGACTATCGTCACATACGATGTGCGCTTCAGTTCTACGGCGTAGTTTTTCATGTCATCTCCAATGTTTCGGTTGGTTGGTTTTAACTGTGGAATCCGTAGTGGTCTTCGTGCCATACTGCACCAATTACGTATCCTCGCTCGCCTTCAGCGGTTATATACACCGCCGTCAATTCGTCCTTGCTATCGGAGAATATGTTTACCTCTGGGAATGTTAGATTCCATGTAGATAAGTAGCCAATTGCCTTTTCGAATTCGGCTCGGTTTGTGTTTCCAATTACGTTTGTAATATCCACAGCGTTCATGTTCAGGTTTACTTTGCGTGATTCGGTCATGTCGTTTCTCCTTACTTGGTTAATACGTCGAAGTATGTTGCCAGCGCAACAACGCCGGATACTATTAGTATGATGTAGGTCAGTAGTGCGAACAGTTTGTTGTCCCTGTTTCGCTGGTCTTGGTGTGTTGTCACGGTGAGTGCTCCATGAGTGCTGGCGCACTCGGTTACAGTGTTTCGGGTTGGGTTTGCTTGACTCGTATCACGTAGCCGAGTAGTTTGATGTACATGATGTGGGTGTCGGTGAGGGTCTTTGTTCCTACCAACTTGGCCATGATTTTGGCGTGCTCTGATATTGGGTAGTATTTGACTGCGCCGTAGATGGTGCGGGCTTCGACAGTGATTGTGTTGGGTTCTTCGTGGTTTTCCATGAGTGTGACTCCGGTTGGTTGAAGGGGTGAGGGGGTCTGACGGGTGTGTATGGCCTGAGATTTTGTATTTAGTCAGAAAGTGGGGTGTATTTAGTCAGTGGTGCGCTGAATTGAAATGAGGTTAGGTGTGCGCGCTAAGTCGTTGAAAAGCTAATGATATTTTTTTGTTTTTGTGGGTGAAAACTGCCAAAAGTTTGTATTTAGTCAGCGAGGAATACAGGCAGGGGGATTTTGGGGAGCTGTTTTTATGAAGCGGATTTTGCGGGCGAAATTCTTAAGCCCAGACAGGGTGCCAAAATCTTACGAGGGGCCTGTTTCTACTGTCTTATTGTCTTATTGTCTAAATAGATAGATAGATACATAAGAAAGCCTTTAAAAACAAGCACTTATGAGCCTTGGGATTTAGTCAATCTATTCAGCCAATTTTGGGGTGCGCTGAATGTAGTACTACAAATCCGACATGCCCCTAAGAAAGTACTACACGCACTGCAAAAAGCAGTACTTAATAGAACACGTCCATTTTGATAAGCGTGTAGTACTTGGGTTCTTAAGCTCACGCAGTGATAGCGGTGCGGGTTTCGCGACCCTGCATGGCAAAGTCAGCCGCAACTGATACCAACTCAACCGAGATGGCCTTCAACTCAAGGGCTAAGGCGTGGGCGGCACTTGGCTTTTGGCCGCCGGTCTTTTTGTCAGTTACATAGCCGCCATTCTTGGCGGACTTAGCTTGCATAATACGGGCTTCCATTTGGTCGGCAAGCGACTCGAACGTACTGCGGCTCGATATTACGAACCCTTGACCAAGGCGGGCGGCAAAGTACTCAGCGGCGGGTTTGTAGTTACCCATACTAGACTGCTTGGCTATACCATTCAAACCGCCATTTGCAATTCCATTACGGGCGGCGATACCCATTTTGCCAGTTGCATTGGCCAAGGCCATTCTGGTAGATGGGCTTGCGTAGTTAACTACGCTTAATTGTTTTTCTAATTTGGTTGCACCAGATACAGTGATAATTGCGGGTGCGAATTCAGTTATTTGTGACATGATAATTTTCCAATATAGTTTAGGCTTTATGTATGCACTGCGAATCAATACACACAATTAAGCCCACGAATCTCATAAATTCATGGACTAGGAAAATTGTTTAGGCGGGTTTTCTGTACCGCGTACCGCCGGATTATTACGCTCGTGTTCATTAGGGCTAACACTTTGCCCGCCAATGTCTTTCCATTGGGCATTCACACATACAAACTTTTTATGCTGTGCGGAGGGACTTTATACGGAACTACTATAGACGCTGGAATTATTTTAAGAACCCTATATGATGCGCGCCAATGCACAGAGCATAACCAAGTTAATACATTATTCCTACACGTTACCTATTTCATTACTGATAAAGTATTCATGTCAGGTGCGCCATTATTCTAACACTGCACCATGATGAAGTTGTAAATTTCACCTATACTGATAACTGAATTTTTAAATACACTACTACTACCTAGCTCATTACCCATGCTTTGAATGTCACGCCGTAGCGCAACTGTGACAATCCCGTAGTGCTGTCACTTCAAAAAGCAATTAACATTATTGGTAGCTAGAGAGGCGATACTCTCTACACTCTATGCGGGCTTGCTACTCACCAAGCCCTACACTCTATGCGGGCTTGCTACTCGACCGCCCCCCACAGGCCCCCCAGCCCCACCCCCCCGCCCCCACCCTCCTTACGAGGCAGTCACATAGCGGGCTGAAAAATTAAGAACATACACACGTAACCGCATACACACCCTGCCCCGCAGCACCCCCCACCCCAAAAAGCACCGCGTTTTAGAAAAAAGATATAGAATATGTACATACACACGTAAGGATTGCCTCATGAGCAAAGACATGAAGCGGTGGAATGTATTTCTACCCAACGACCTACTAGAAGATATAAAAGCTTGCGCTGCCAAGAACGATGTAGCAGCTGCGGAAGTTGTACGAGTAGCGTGCGAGAAGTACTTGGCAGCAGTAAGACGCGCTGAGGCGGCAAATGGCGCTTGAAGATATTGATATTGGCGATGAGCCACTAGACCTACGCCCAAGAACTGTCTCGTTTCCCAAAGTAAGCGACGAGATGATCGCCAGCATTGCGCTGGGTATGGAAGACGACGTCATCGTGGCATCACGCCACGGAATGTCAGTAGAGCAGTTCAACGAGCTGAATGGTCAGAAGTGGTTTCAACTACGCGTGGCAGCGAAACGAGCAGAGTTTGATCGTGACGGCGTAACATTCAAAGCAAAAGCAGCTTGGATGGCCGGTGATTTGCTAGATCAGGTGTACATGCAGGCCGCAGGGAGTAACGCCAGCCTAAACCAGAAGCACGACGTCCTGAAAACCTTAATTAAGGTTGGTGGCCTAGAGCCCAAAGAAGAAAAAGAGAAGCAAGAGCTCAATTTACCTACGATTATCATCAACGGCGGTACAGTTTCGCTGTCCGGCGGAACCCAGCACGAGCCACTTATCATTGATATGCCACTGAAAGAGCTTAACGTATGAGTACGTATGACCCCACAGAGACCCAAGCCGGGTATATGGCCAATGAAGCGTACGTTCGCGTGCTGGCTGGCCCAGTTGGCGGGGGTAAATCGGTCACTTGCGTGCATGAACTGGTGAAATTAGCCTGTGGGCAGGCCCCGAATGCCAGAAATATACGCAAAACACGGGCTGTAATCGTGCGAAACACGTCCGATCAGCTGGCGCTAACGACCAGAAAAACGGTATTCGACTGGCTGCCGCCGGGTGAAATGGGCATTTGGAAGGCCGTTGAGAAGACTTTTTTGCTAAAAGCGAAGCTCAGCGATGGCACAGTAGTTGAATCGGAGTGGCTGTTTATCGCGCTGGATACTCCAGACGACGTTAGGAAGGCGCTGTCGCTTGAGACAACGTTCCTGTGGGGTAATGAGAGCCGAGAGCTGCACCCAGATGTTGTTGACGGCTTGTTGGGCCGACTGAACCGGTACCCGTCTATGAAAGACGGCGGGCCGACGCGGTCATGTGCGTTGTTTGATACCAACATGCCAGACGAAGACACTTGGTGGCACGACAAGATGGAAAACCCGCCTAGTAACTGGGCGGTGTACAAGCAGCCAGCGGCAATCGTTACGCCAGATAAGTACGTAGACATGTTCGGCGAAGAGCCGGACGGCGTGTTCTTAGACAAAGAAGGCGTGGAGTGGACAGTTAACCCGAACTGCGACAACTACAACCACCTGCCCAAGCAGTACTACCCCAACATAATCCCGGGTAAGACTGAAGACTGGCTACGCGTGTATCTGCGCTCGGAGTATGGCCGCAGTCTCAGCGGCACGCCGGTGTACGATAAGACGTTTACGCCTGAGTTTCACATATCCGAGGAGCCGTTGAAAGTGATTCGCTCGGGGGACTACCCAGTTATTATCGGCCTTGACTTCGGGCGTACACCAGCAGCAGTGTTTAAGCAGCGTGACCCAAGGGGGCGAGTAGTTACGCTGTCAGAGCTGACGTCAGAGAACATGGGCATCGAGACATTCATACGAACTAAGCTGAATCCGCACATAGCGAACAATTTTCAAGGGTGTTCTTTTGTGTGTGCGCCAGACCCAGCCGGGTACGCCAAACAACAGCAGGGCGAGATGTCACTGGTGGATGTGGTTAAGCAAGCCGGATTTAAGTGCGTGCGACCGCCGACCAACGACCCAGAAAAACGTATTCAAGCAGTGGAGCGTTTGCTGGTTCAACAGTTGGAGGGTAAGGCGATGTACCTTGTAGACCCTCGTTGTACACACCTCATAAAAGGTTTTAAGTACGGCTACCGGTACAAAATTAAAAAGAACGGGGAGATGGAAGACAAACCAGACAAGAACCAGTTTTCTCACGTCCACGACGCCAACCAGTACGCCGATTCAGTTATTGACATGAACGTGCGCGGCGTGGAGCTGCAGGGAGGGCGTCGTAAAGTTGTGGCCTCCCCATACCGCTACACTTGACCTACGGCGCTTCGCGGTTAAAATCTTAGTAATACCATATACGGAGCCACCATGGCCACAGGACTCGCACTAATCCCCGTCACCAGCGCTAAAGACCTTGAGGCGCAGGCTAAGGCGCGCAATGCGGAGCTGCAGAACTCGCCGGTTATCCAAGGGTTGAGTTCGCACGTAAGCTCACGATGGGAAGTCGCCAAGGACGGTAAGCGAGACTTGGAAGAGCGCATGCTGCAGTGTCTGCGTCAGCGCAATGGTGAGTATGACCCTGACGTGCTATCCGCCATCAAAGCGCAGGGCGGCTCAGAGATTTATATCCAGCTCACCTCAGTCAAGGCCCGTGCGGCTACAAGCTGGCTGCGCGACACACTCACCGGCTCCGGAAAAGACAAAGCGTGGAGCCTAGACGCTACGCCAGAGCCAACGCTGCCGGACTTCGTAGTTCAGGATTTGCAGGGCCAGATGGCGCAGGAGTTAGAAGCGCTGATGACGCAGGGCCAGCAGGTTCCGACGGAGTCACAGTTGCGCGAGATAGCCAGCCGCATGAAAGACGCTACGATGCGCCGCATGCAGGAAGAGGCGGAGCTTCGCGTTGATCGCATGGAACGTAAAATGGAAGACCAGCTCATTGAAGGCGGCTGGTTCAAAGCGCTGAACGAGTTTATCGAAGACATCGCAACGTTCCCGTTCGCTGTTATGAAAGGCCCGGTCAAGCGCAAGCGCAAGACCATGAAGTGGGTCGGCGGCAAGCTGCAGTCAGCTGAGATTATTCGCAACGAGTGGGAGCGGGTTGACCCGTTTATGCTGTACTGGGCACCTTGGGCCAGCAACATCCAAGACGGCTTTGTGATGGAGCGGCACAAAATGACCGCTGAGTCTTTGCAGAGTCTGCTCGGCGTCCCGGGCTACAACGACGACGCCATTCGGTCAATTCTTGCGGAGTTCCGCACAGGCGGTTTGAACGAGTGGTTGTGGACTGATACGGCCAAGGCTCAGGCTGAGGGCAAGAACACTACAGAAGCTACGTTTACGACTGACCTGATAGATGCGTTGCAGCTATGGGACTCAGTTGAAGGCAAGCTCCTGATTGAGTGGGGCATGACCGAGAAGGACATACCAGACCCGCTGCTGTCGTACCCCTGCGAGGTGTGGCTGATAGGCAATACCGTCATTCGCGCTGCTCTGAACTACGAGCCACTGGGCCGCAAGCCGTACTACGTAACGGCCTACGAGACCATACCCGGCCAGATTGAGGGTAAGGGCGTGCCAGATTTGTGCCGCGACTCACAGGGCATGGTGAACTCCGCTGCTCGCTCACTCGCCAACAACATGGGTATTAGCTCAGGCCCGCAAGTCGGCGTTAACGTGTCTCGCCTCCCAGTAGGTGAGGACATTACACAGATGCACCCATGGAAAATCTGGCAGTTTACGCAGTCAGAGATTGCTGACAGCTCAGCCCCAGTGCAGTTTTTCCAGCCCACCAGCAACGCCAACGAGTTGATGGCTGTGTTTGACAAGTTCTCGTCACGCGCTGACGAAGACACGATGCTGCCTCGCTATATGTCCGGCGAAAACACACCCGGTGCTGCGCGTACCTCCTCCGGCCTGTCCATGCTGATTAGCAACGCGGGCAAGGGCATTAAGCAGGTTATTAACAACATCGACCACAACATCATCACGCCAGCCATTGAGCGCTTGTACGAAGACAACATGCGCTACTCAGAGGACGATGACCTTAAGGGCGACATTAACGTTGTAGCTCGCGGCGCGTCAGCGCTAGTAGTTAAGGAAGCCGAAGCAGTTCGCCGCAACGAATTCATGATGCTGGTACTTAATAGCCCAGTTGCCCAGCAGATTGTTGGCATGGACGGAACTGCTGAATTGTTGCGAGACGCGGCGCGTAACTTAAATGGCAACGTAGACCGAATTGTCCCTGACCGCCAGCAGATAAGCACGATACAGCAACAACAGCAAGTAATTGCGCAGTTACAACAGCAACTACAGCAGGTGGCAGGTCAGATGCAGCAGGGGGCGCAGCCCGGAATGCAACAAGGGCCAGCTCCACGCAATATGTTGCCAGATGGTTCGCAAGTAGGTGGGCGGGAAAGCAATATAATGTCACCACGTCCTAACGGTCGTTGACATTATATTTTTTCACTGGTATAAACCAAGTATGAAGATTTTTGTAGGGAATAAGCCCACCAGACAGCAAATGCAAGCGCTTCAACGCTGCAAGCTGCCGGAATCTGAAGCACTGCTGGATATGTTTCGAGTTCGACTCGAAGAAACTAAGACAGCTCTAATTTCCGCTGAAGAACCAGCGCGTATTAGCAGATTACAAGGGCGGGCGGAAACCCTTTTTGATTTTCTCGAAGCGGTTGAAAAATCGTCAGAGATTTATGAGCGGCTTAAGTAACCGCATTTTTTGAAACCGTAAGCAAACCATTACGTACAGGCAGACCGAAGCAGGAGCCCTAGGCGGAGTTGGAGCTAAAAGGAACGTTCATGGCATTGCCAAAACAAGTCGAAGCACAGATGAAAGAGCTAGAGGCGCTCGAAAAGCAGTTGGAAGCTGGAAACAAGCCACTCGCGGATGACGCAGGTGACGACACCACACCGACAGAGCCAGAAGACCCGAAATCTCAGGAAGCTGCGCCAACAAAACCTGTTGAAGTAAAGCCAGCCCCAGTGGAGCCTGACACGCAGGAAGAGACATGGCAGCAACGGTACAAAACTTTGAAGGGTATGTACGACGCTGAAGTGCCTCGCTTACACGGACAGATGAAGGAACTCAAAGCCGAGATGGACGCAGTCCGCAAAGCCGCAGAGACCGAAAAAGCTGAACCCACTAAGCCCGTGCAGTTAGAGAAACTGGTTACCGATGAAGACGTCCAAGCGTTCGGTGCTGACCTTATTGAAGTTCAGCGCAAAGTTGCACGCGAAGTGGCGATGGAATTCCGTGGTGACATCGACGATCTGCGAGCTGAGAATGAGAAGTTGCGCGAGCAGCTTACCCAGACCGGCACACAAATCAGCGAGTCCTCGTTTGAGCAGCGCCTGCATCGTGCAGTGCCTGACTTCGATGCAGTTAACGCAGACCCCAAGTGGGTTGAGTGGCTGAACGAAGTAGACCCACTCTTACGCGCCCCACGAAAGACTATCGCACAACAAGCGTTCAGCCAAGGCGACGCAGAAGGTGTAGCGCATTACGTGAAGCTTTTTAAAGCAACACAAAGTGCCGCGCCCGCAGCTAACCTGAAAGCCGAAGAGCTAGAGCGTCAGATTCAACCTACGAAAGCAGCCGCCAGCGGCCAAGTAGCTAGCCAAAAAGGTCGTATTTATACGAACACGGACATCGAAAAAATGTTCGCAAAAGCAGCTAATTTGGGTGCGAGTGGCAAGCCGGAAGAGGCTCGTAAACTTGAAGCTGAAATCGATTCTGCTTTCACAGACGGTCGTGTTACCGCCTGATGCAGAGTTAACCAACCCTACTAGGAGTTTTTTAAATGGCCGCAGTATATCCTGTCCAATCCCCCTTTAATACGGATCCTTCGTATTCAGGTTCTTTCATCCCCACATTGTGGTCTGGCAAGTTACTTTCTAAGTTCTACCAGAACACCACGATGTCAGAAATCTTCAACACCGAATACGAAGGTGAACTGAAGAACCAAGGCGACACCATCCGTATTCGTTTGGCACCGTCTATCAGCATTAGCGACTACGTCGCTGGTGCAAACTTGACCTATGAAGTTCCAACGCCTATCTTCCAAGATATGCAAGTGAGCAAGGGCAAGTACTTCGGCGTGCAAGTTAACGACGTGTTGGCCTACCAGTCAGACATGAACTTGATGAACATGTTTACTGAAGACGCTGCCAAGCAGTTGAAAATCTCCATCGAGAACGAAGTGTTTTTTAACAGCTTTGTGACCGAAGGCCCTTCAGCCGCTAACGAAGGCGGTACCGCTGGTGCTATCTCTGCTGCTTACAACTTAGGCACTGATATTGCCCCAATTGACCAAGCTACCCCAGAGAACGTTCTGAAGGCTATTTTGCGCATGTCTACAGTGTTGGACGAGCAGAACGTGCCCGAAGATGGCCGCTGGCTGGTTATGAGCCCGTTTGATCGTCATCTGTTGATGCAGTCAACCTTAGCCCAAGCCTACTTCACAGGCGACGCCTCTAGCACCATCCGCACCGGCAAAGTAGGCATGATCGACCGTTTCACGGTTTACGTGTCTAACTTGTTGCCGCGCGGTGCTGCTGCTAAAGCTTTGGTTGCTGGCTTGACCGACCCATCTACTGGTGGTGCTGTTACCGACGCTAAAGCCCGTCGCACCATGGTTGCTGGTACTAAGGCCGCTGTGTCTTTTGCCATGACCGTGAATAAGACTGAGCCTTTGCGCAACCAGACAGACTTCGGCGACATCGTCCGTGGTTTGGCTGTGTACGGTCGCAGGACTGTTAAGCCAGAAGCTATGGTAGTCGCTCAGGTCGGCTCGGCAACCTGATAAACTGGGGCCCTTCGGGGCCCCTTTTTACTTTGGAGATAACATGACAGTCGACGAAATTATTAAAAAATTAAACGGCACATACAACGCAAATAAAGTACGCGCTATGGTGGACGGTCAAATTACTACTGTTGCTATGTTTGTTGACAGTGAACTTACGCTTACCGACGAAGGCCGACGTGCGCTTAACCAAGCTGACTCTCAGGTTGTAGACGTTGTGGAAGTTAAGAGCGCCCGCAAAACAAAAGCCAAAGCACTAACAGACTTAGATATTGACACCATAAATATCACTACTGCTGTAGAATTGGGCGACACCCAAGCTCTGGGCAAGTGAGGTAAATAATGGCCACCGTAAAAGTTGTAGAACTTATATCCAAAGTACAGACACTGCTACAAGACACTACAAATGTGCGTTGGCCGGTCGTAGAGTTGCAGGGCTGGCTGAATGACTCGTACCGCGAAGTAGTAAACCTGCGCCCGGACGCCAATACTCAGACAGCAACGTTTACGTGCGCTGCGGGTGCCCGGCAAGTTCTGACCACTGGCATCACAAACGCCACCAGACTTGTAGAGGTTATACGCAATGTGTCCGCTACGTCAGATAAGCGCGCAGTTCGCTTGATAGACCGACGCATGCTGGACGAGCAGCGCCGCACATGGTATGACGAGGCGCAGGTTGCTACGGTTCAACACTATATGTTTGACCCACGCGTACCAAAAGAGTTTCTGGTGTACCCACCAGCGACTACTGCGGCGCAGCTTGAGTTGTCTTATGCGGCGATACCTGCGGGGCACCAGCTAACAGAAACGCAGCTCCTAAACCAAGCTACGGCAGATGTAATTTCTGTAGACGACAGCTTTGCAAACGCAATACTAGACTACATACTGTATCGTGCCTACAGCAAGGACGCCGAATACGCCGCTAACGCACAGCGCGCTGTAGCGCACTACCAAGCGTTCCAATCATCACTTGGCGTTACTGCACAAACAAACGCTGCTAGCCAGCCCGGAGCCGCGTAATGGCTAAGGTCTGGAGCGACTTTTACTCGCTGCTAGCGCCGCACGTTCCCGGGTGCCCTGATGTATCGATGGATACCCACTTGTCTGCAGCCGCAGCTGATTTTTTGGCGCGTTCACAAGTGTGGCGGGACGTAGCTGACAAAGTCTTTCTGGTACCGAACGTCAGTACGTACGACATATCTGCAGATTTTCCCATAGAGAGAATAACCGCCGCAGCAATAGACGGTAGCGACATTACGCAGGTAGACTCTCGGGAAATACCGGAAAAAAATCGTTCGGAAGTGGGTGAGCCTACAAAATTCTGGGTTGTTCAGGACACAATGATCTCTGTGTGGCCAATTCCGGACAAGCGCTACACAATGTCTTTTAGGGCAGCGCTGAAGCCAAGTCGTACGGCGCTATCTGTACCAGACTGGGTCTATGAGGTTTGGGCTGACGCGCTTGTGTCAGGCGCAATAGCCCGTTTAGCGGCTATCCCGAACAAAGAGTGGTCAGACATAAACGCTGCGAGTATGCACAAGCTGATGTTTGAGCGGGCAATTACTAGCGCTCGCGTTAGAGACCTACGCGGTGTTGAGTCGACTGTAAAAATGCGACCGTTTTACTAGAGGTAGGGTATGGCCGATAAAATTTTACTGGTGCAGGGCGATACGCGACCGCCACTTAACGTAACCCTGACGGATACCACAACCGCCGCGGCCATAAACGTTGGGGGTGCTACAGTACGGCTGAAATTTCGCGCCGTGGGTGACACGACAGTTCGCTCTACCCTTGTGGGTTCTGTGACTGATGGAGCTGCTGGGCAGGTTTCGTTCTTCTGGGCGGACGACCCCACGGCTTTAGCTGGCGACGCTGGTGACTACGAAGCGGAAATTGAGATTACATTCGCGGATACGACCGTGCAGACTGTGTATGAGCTGCTAAAGTTTAAGTTGCGACAGGAGTTCTGATGATAACCACCGCAGTGCTAAAGCCGGTGGCTTCTGCGGTGAGCAGCTTACTAGCTTCGGGCACTCAGTACTCTAGCCCACAAGTATCGGTAGAGAGTGTTTACGCAGCGGTTGTAGCAGCGCTAGATTATTCAGGTCGAACTAAGCAAATACTGAATACTGCGCTTGTTTTAGAGCATATAAACCTAGCTATAAGTAAGACGGCCTCGGACTTTATAAGCAGCGGGGATACAGTAGTCCTGAGAGCGCGTAAAAACGCGGCTGATGCTGTCAGCGTGCCGGATGTCGTAACGATAGTCAAGTTCTTCCTACGAGTCTTTGCAGATAGCGCCGAACCGGCGGACGCAGTAGGCAAGGCATTCAACAAGCTACTTTCTGCGTCTTTGTCGCAGTCTTCATTCGCGCTGCAGGACGAACAAACTTTTGCTGTTGATTTAGCCGCTGTCGATTCGCAGCCTATAGCAGACATAAACCAAAAGTCCGCCATTAAAGTCTTGGCGCATGCTGTCGGTGTTACGGAGGCTCTAAGCAGCGCAGTTGGTAAATCAGCTATCGACAGTGTTGCGCCAGTTGAGTCGGCGTACTCTGAAATAGCTAAAGCCGCTCAGGACAGCGTAGGAGCTCCGGATTCGCAGAGTTTTGCGTTTACGCAGGTACTAGAAGACTTATTTGCGCTAAACGATACGTCTACTTCAGAAGACGGCTCTACGTACGCGGCTACTAAGTACATAAATAATGTGTATGCTGCTGGAGACACCGCGGCATATAATATCAGCAAGGTTTTATTCGACGCCCAAGCTCTGGCCGAGTCTGGCAACGTCATCTCTCAGGGCTATTGTGACTTAACTTACTTTGAGTCCAACTACATCGGTGAGTACCGAGAATTTGCATAGGAGCACATCATGATTCAAGACCAAGTAACCGCCACAGGCGCAGTCAAAATCCAGATCACAGCGCCGGACGGCACCGTTAAGTCTGAAAAGACCATCAAGAACCTCGTCGTAACGGCGGGTAAAGGGTACATCGCCAGTCGCATGACTGGTACGGCTACCGCTATGAGCCACATGTCTGTTGGTTCTGGCACAACCGCCGCGAACGCTGCGGATACGGCGTTAGGTACCGAGTTGGGCCGCGTAACTCTGGCTTCCGGTGTCACGTCCGGCGCGGAGGTTACGTACGTTGCTAGCTTACCAGCGGGCACAGGCACAGGCGCTGTTACTGAGGCCGGTATTTTTAACGCATCTAGCGGCGGCGTTATGTTAGCTCGCACTGTGTTCCCTGTGGTCAACAAAGGCGCAGACGACGGCATGACCATCACTTGGGTTGTGACTGTAAGCTAATTTAGTTTTGTATTGAGGATTTCACATGGCCACCATCGTTCTACGCAGCGGCAAGGGCTCGCCCCTTACCAACACAGAAGTCGACGCAAACTTTAGCAACCTGAACACGGGCAAGCTAGAGCTCGGCGGTACATATTCTAGCGGCACAGCCAACGGAGTCACCTACCTCAACGGCTCTAAGGTTCTCACCTCTGGGTCTGCGCTGACGTTTGATGGGACGAATTTGGGTGTTGGAGGCGCATCTACTGGCGCAAAAGTCTCCATTAAAAAAGGCGAAGCGGGGGCGATTCTTCGTTTGACTGACGGCTCCCAGCAAAGTATGGATATTTCATCCAATGCCGGTGCTGGTGGTGCTGGGGTTATTACAACTGACACGGTAAATTCAGGGGCACAGGCTTGGGCTATCAGCAACGCCGAACAAATGCGCCTAACCTCAACGGGGCTGGGGATTGGGACGAGTTCGCCTGCTTATAAGTTGGAGGTGCAAACAGGTGCTTTTGGCGCAGCGCTTTGGGCACAAACAGGCGGGACAACAAGCAGCTATACTATTGCTGATTTTAGGACAGGTACTAACCTTTCAGCCCTCCAACTGTTTGGAGATGGTACATCAGTTTGGCGCGGTGGCGCTATGCGCCTCGACTCCAGCGGGAATTTGCTGTTGGGGACTACGAGTACATTAGGTGCTAAGTTTGCTTTGTACGGTACACAAGGCGGCACAAACTCAAACATTCAAATTACCAATCCGGGATACGGTACAGGGTGTATGGGTGTTAATGGAACAAGTTCAAACTTTAAAATCTACAACTGCTATTCAAACGGAACAATCGGGACTGGCGTAGGTATTGATATTGATACCAGCGGCAACGTAGGGATTGGGACGAGTTCACCTACATACAAAGTAGACGCAACTGCCCCAAATTTGGGGAATACGTCTGGTAACGAAGCGTACTTGTATCGTGGTACAACGTATACGGGCAACACTGACGCGTTCGAGGCGCTATACCAGCGCACAAGTAGCGTTAGCGGCTGGCCCAATGCGGATTTAATTTTAAGAAGGAACGTAGACTCGTCTGTTGGGCAGAGTCAGATTCGGTTTAATGGCAATAACTCTACTTCGTTTTGGACAAATTCAGCCGAACGCATGCGCATCACCATCGCAGGCAACGTAGGGATTGGGACGACTTCCCCTACTGGTAAACTTGATGTGGTTGGCGGAAGAAGTTTCTTTGCTGCCAATAACGAAAATTATGCAGTGGGCGTTAGATACCACTCTAGTGGCGGCTCGATGTATTTTGGCGCAACAAGTGCTTCTAGTACGCCTGACGGTGGCATCTTTAATTCTGGTGGTTCCCAGATTATTTCATTTAATAATAACTTAAACGTAGGGATTGGGACGAGTTCGCCAGCAAAGAAGCTCGATATACGCGGGGCTAGTGATGGATTAGCAATACTTGTTCCATCCGATGACTTAAACGCGACTAACGATATATTCCAAATTACAAATGCTGCAGTTTCCAACGTATTTTTCATAAGGAAAAACGGGAACGCCGTAAATACGAATAATAGTTACACTGGCATTTCTGACCTTAAACTCAAAGAGAATGTTGTTGACGTTTCGCCAAAATTGGCTGACCTACTCGATGTTCGCGTGGTTAGTTACAACCTAAAGCCTTCTCTTGGCTACGCTGGAGATAAACATATCGGGGTGGTTGCCCAAGAACTTGAAAAGATATTCCCCGGCTTGATAGAGGAAAGTACAGACTACGAACAGCAAGGCGATGAAAGGGTTGACCTCGGGACTGTTACCAAATCGGTGAAGTACAGCATATTTGTACCAATGCTCATCAAAGCCATCCAAGAACAACAAGCCCTTATCGCCTCACTAACCGCACGTCTTGACGCTGCAAATCTTTAACTGAAGGAAACTAAAATGACTACATGGAATATTGCACAACTTGAGCGCCGTACATCTGATGGATTTGTAACTACCGCACACTGGACTTGCTCTGGCGTTGATGGTGAGTTTAGTGGTAACACATACGGCTCTATCGGGCTAGAAGGTGTTGTAACAACAGCTTACGAAGACATCACTGAAGAGCAGGCAATCGGCTGGGTTAAATCAGCGATGGGTGAAGAAACTGTTGCGGCTACTGAAGCATCGGTGGCAACTCAGATTGAAGCTCAAAAGAACCCTGTGGCGGCCTCCGGTACGCCTTGGTAAATTAACGGGAAGCCACCGCCCGACCTCGGTGGCGCATTAAAGGAACTACGATGGAAAACAAAAAAACACCCATCCAGATCGACGGCGTTGACTATCAGTTTGAGGACATGACGCAAGAGCAGCAGATGCTGGTCAACCACGTCGCAGACTTAGACCGTAAACTCAACTCCGCACGCTTTAACGTAGACCAGCTACAGGTTGGCCGTGACGCGTTTATGTCGCTGCTTGCCGAAGCGCTAAAGCCCAAAGCTGAGGGTGACGAACTAATCCTTGCAGATACGCCGGATTAACGTGCTTGCTGAACTTGCTGTTGCCAATGCTGCGTTTGCAGTTATTAAAGAAACTGTTGCTAATGGTGGAGACATCATGGCAGCGGGGCAGCACCTGTTCAGCTTCTTCGATAATAAAGCGGCGATAGCTAAGAAAGCCAACGCAAGCGGCTCGGATTCAGAAGCGTTTTTTGCACTAGAGGCTATCAAACGGAACGAACAAGAGCTGCAAGAAATAATGGTCTACTGCGGGCGGGCGGGGTTGTGGGACGATTGGTTGCAGTTCCAAGCTGATGCAAAGCGAAAACGAGATGCAGCGGTCAAGGCTGAAGCACTAGCTAGATACAAACGTAAACAAACGATTTGGGCGTGGGTTAACGGTATTTTGATTACGGTTTCTGTTTTGTCTGGCGTGATTGTTATCGCCATATTGGTGTGGGCCATATATACAAGGGGCGGAAATGGATGATCTTATTTCGATGGTTAAGGGCTTCGCGCCCGGTATTGCTACTGTACTTGGTGGTCCTCTGGCTGGCATGGCAGTTAGTGCGCTTTCTAAACAGCTTGGCGTCAAAGACGAAGTAGACGCTGTAATACGGGCAATTAACAAAGACCCCGAAGCTGAGGCCAAAATAAAGCAGCTCGAACATGAAAAATTTAAAGCTATTCTTGCAGATAAAAACAGTGCTCGTGAGCGCGAGATGGCTATTGCTGCAAGTGCGAATGCGCCTCTTCTTAATAAAATCGTTACACCAGCTCTTGCTTTGGGTGTCACAGGCTTATCGTTCCTGCTGTTCGCGGTGCTCATCTTTGTGGAAGTGAAGCCCGAGGCTAAAGACATCCTGATCTACATCCTTGGCGTCTTGTCTGCTGCGGTGACGCAAATCCTGAGCTACTATTTCGGTAGCAGCATGGGCAGTAAAGATAAGGGCGACCAACTACGGAACGCCGTCAAATAATCTGGAGTACGTCATGTCGTTCTGGCTGCCGGTTGTTTTTATTTGTCTCACCGGGGGCAATTGCGGGTTTGCCAACGGCAGCTTAACAGCGACAGCCAGTCAGTGCGAGAAGACGAATTACGCCGTCAGACAAAAGCTGGCCACAGACCTAGATGTTGCAAGTTTTAAACTTGTCTGCATACAAATAAAGAAGAACGAATTTATATGAAACTAACAGCCAATTTCTCCCTTGTGGAGATGACCAAAAGCGAAACCGCCCTGCGTCATGACATTGACAATACCCCCGATGCCGACCAGCTAGAGAACCTGACCACCCTGTGTGAGTGTGTGTTGCAGCCCGTGCGGGAGCGGTTTGGTATGCCCGTTAAAGTCAATTCAGGCTTTCGCAGTGTTGAGGTAAACACTAAAGTGGGCGGCTCTAAAACGTCAGATCACTGTAAGGGTATGGCTGCGGACATCGAGATTCCCGGAGTGGCTAACGCTGAGCTGGCGCAGTGGGTCGTGGACAATTTGAACTTCCGCCAAGTAATTCTTGAGTTTTATACCCCCGGCGTCCCTGATTCAGGTTGGGTGCATGTCAGCTACAACCCCGGCGACAACAAGAAGCAAGTCATGACCGCGGCAAAGGAAAATGGTAAAACAGTGTACTTGCCCGGCCTGCACGCGTAAAATACCTCCATGACTACGCTATCCATCAAAACATTCGGCGGAATAGCGCCAAAAACTCCAGCTCGCTACCTGCAAGAGAACCAAGCGCAAACGGCGCTAAACGCTCCTAGGTTTAATGGGTCTTTGCAGGCCATGTATGGGCTTAGCGCGTCGCTTACGACGCTGACAAAAGTAGGTACCCCGCTCACTATTTATCGGTTTGGGCAGGAAGCGCCATCAGACACAAACTACTGGTTTCACTGGACTACAGATGTCGATGTTTGCCGCAGCCAAATCGCAGGCGATACTAGCGAGTGGACTTTTTTTACTGGTGATGGAGTTCCTAAAGCCACTTACTCTACGATCGCACTGAGCGGGTCGGGGTATCCAACTGTGGCTAGACCATTAGGTGTTGCTGCTCCAGACTCAGCTGCCACAGCAGCTGAAGGGTCTACGACGGGGGTCGACACCGATGCCTTGCGAGAAACTCGCGTATACGCCTACACAAGCGTATCTAAGGAATCTGGTTTTGAGCGAGAGTCTGCGCCGTCCCCTGCCTCGAACTCGGTTGACGTATACCCCGGACAACCGGTGTCTGTTTCAAGCTTTAGTTCACTGCCGTCCGGGTACAACATAACACACCGCAGAATTTACCGCTCTACATCAGGCACTTTTTTGTTTGTGGCTGAGATAGCCGCCGCGGCAGCGTCGTACTCAGACACATTGTTGGCAGAAGACTTGGGCGAGGAAATACTCAGTTTGACGTGGGCGGAGCCGCCCGAGACTTTGGCCGGGCTTACAAACTTACCAAATGGCATTGTGGCGGGCTTTACAGGCCGAGACATATACTTTTGCGACCCGTACAGACCTTTTGCGTGGCCTGTGGAGTACAGCCAGACACTTGACTACCCTGTGGTTGGCCTTGGTAGGATGGACACCACACTGGCGGTGCTCACAACAGGGACGCCGTACTTCATACAAGGCTCGCATCCCGACTCCATGGTCGCCGTTCAGGCCGACCTACAGCAAGCCTGTGAGTCCAAGCGCAGCATAGTTAGCATGGGGGGCTCCGTTTTTTACGCTAGCCCTGATGGTTTGGTTATGCTTTCTAGTAACGGCTCCAAGGTTGTCACAGATGCTATGTTTACGCGCAAGCAGTGGCGCGAGCAGTTTTTGCCGTCGTCAATACACGCCTACCAACACGACATGAAGTATGTGGCGTTTTACGACAACGGGTCTACGCAAGGTGGTTTTGTATTTGACTTACTTACGGGGCAGTTCGCGATGCACAGCGTTTACGCTACTGCTGGCTACTCCGACTTGGTAGTAGATAAGTTGTTTTTAGCGTTTGCAGACCGGTCTATAAAGGCTTGGGGGTACGGCGCTGAGCTAGACTATGTGTGGAAGTCCAAGAAGATTTCGCTTCCAGCCCCCTCTACTATGGCGTGCGCGCAGGTAGAGGCAGAGTCGTACAGTGTTGTGGCTAAGTTTTATGCGGACGGCGTGCTTATTCACACACAGACGGTCGCCAGTCGTGTACCATTTAGACTGCCTGCCATTACCGCAAGAGACTGGGAAATTCAGCTAGAGGGCAACAAGGAGATTTTTTCCGTGGCAATTGCGCAATCTATGGTCGAACTAGCGAATGTCTAACGCAAAACTACCGCACGTAAAATCCCAGATACCCCAAGACCTTCGGTTTTTTATAGACCGTTTGCGGGACGTACTGGGCGGCACGGGCTTCACTAAGCTTCTGACTGTAGGCGACCTAGTATCTTCGGGTTTAGCGTCAACAAACAGTGCAGGTTTTTTGTCTCCGGTAGCGATGTATTTAGCGACGCCGCCTGCACCAACTAACGTGGAAGCTTCCGCAGCTATACGGAACGTAATTGTAACTTGGGGTGCACCTGCTTACGCAGGGCACGCATACGCCGAAGTTTGGGGGGCTAGCACTAATACTTTTTCTAGCGCGGTTTTGTTGGGGCTATCCCCCGGTGCTATATACGTTGACGCGCTAGGCCCGTCAGCCACTCGGTACTACTGGGTCCGATTTGTAAACACCCAAGACACACCCGGGTCGTATAACGCTACGGAGGGTACTTCCGCTACAACTGGCGGCGATATCGCGTATATACTCGGCGTATTGTCGGGCGCTATTACTGACAGCCAGTTGTCTACAGCCCTTAACAGCCGCATAGACTTAATTGACGGAGACTCCGCCACAGTTGGGACAATTCCCTACTACTTAGCGCAGGTTCAGGGGCAGATAGACGCGATTAACTCGTACCCCGACTACGACGCCGCGGCAGCGTACGCAATAAACGACATTGTTAAGTATGACAGCGGACTGTATAAAGCCACCGCAGCTACGACGGGCAACTTGCCGACTAACACCAGCTACTGGGTAAAGATAGGCGATTACACATCAATTGCGGACGCGGTTGTAAGTATAGCTAGCGATGTTTCTCAACTGCTAACGGACTTGGGCGCTGAGGTTACTAGCCGGGAGACACTGGCGGCTCAGATGCGGGGTACCTACACCGGTACAGACATCACCAGTATTACGGCTGGCCTTTTGTTCTCTGAGCGAACAGCTCGGGCGACCGCAGATAGCTCTTTAGCTAGCCAGATCAGCACGGTTTCGGCTACGGCTAGCGGTAAGAACACAATATACAGGCAGACTACAGCGCCCACGTCCCCAGCGGTTAATGACATATGGGTAGACACGCGTGTTAGTTACGCAGAGACTTACTTTGACACAGACTTTTCAGTTCCTAAGTACAAGCAATACCAGTGGGATGGTAGCGCATGGCTAGATATTACCGACACAGATGTCTCAGACAACTTTGCCATTGTTAGCCGCGAGCAGTTGGCCCGAGCCGACGCTAACTCCGCGCTTGCGCAGGACATCCTCACCCTAGGCGTCAGAGTAAATGGCGACATAGCTACCCTAAATGCGACTTTAGTAGAAGACTACTACACCGCAGCGGATACAAATAGCGCAATCTCTGCGTCCAGCACGTTTTTGCGCGCTTACGCCGACGTAGCCTCCAAAGTGTTTCGTCAAGCTAGCGCGCCTACAAACCGGGGTACAGACCCCGAGACTTCAGCAACCTTGCCGCTACGGCAAGGCGACGCGTGGGTAGACACTGATGATAGTAATAAGCTGTACTTGTGGAGCGGCACGGCTTGGGTGTATTCACCCGATGGCGTTATTCAAGGTGCTATAACCGCGGTAGACGCTAGAGTTACAAACGTAGAAACTGCTCAGATCGGATATTGCACGCTAGGCGGGGTAGCTACTGACTCTAGAAATAAGACAGCCTGTGAGGCCTCTGGTGGTACGTGGAACGTAGGCATTCCCTTTGCTTCTGCAGTTAAGCAAGTATCCATCTCAGACGGCGACGAGTCTATCGCCCTAGAGCAGCGCTTCACAGCGCAGCGCGGCGTGAACGAAGAGCTAGCGGCCTCTTACACAGTCAAGATTGACGACAACGGCTCTGTTTCCGGTATCGGCCTGTTTAGTGAGGCTGGCCAGTCTAAATTCATTGCCTCAGTAGATCAGTTCGGGGTTGAGGCTCCGCTGACATCAGTGCCTGTTCGCGCCAACTCTACTGCGTACACTGTTCATCAACTCGTCCGGTTATCTACCAACAACAGCAAAGTCCTTGTGTGTAAATCGTCTGGTACGACCGGCACGACTGCGCCATCACTAGGCGCGATTGGGACTATGCTAGCGGACGGGTCTGCGCAGTGGCAGATTGCTAGCCGAGTACCTTTTGCTGTTCAGGCAACCCCCGCCAATATCAATAACGTGGTCGTACCTGCAGGGGTCTATGTAGACGCCGCGTATATAGTCAACGCCACCATTAACGGCGCGCAGATTGGCAACGCTGCAATAGACAACACCAAGATAGCAGATGTCAACGTCGGCAAACTAACCGCTGGGTCGCTGTCGACAGATACGTATATACGCTCATCTAACTATGTAGCGGGCACGCAGGGCTTTAATATTAACGCTGACGGCACGGCGGAATTTAGCAACGCGGTTGTTCGCGGCTCTGTGTACGCCACGACGGGGGTTTTTTCCGGAGATATTTCTGGTGCTAACGGTACTTTTTCAGGCGCGCTAGATGTAAAAAGCTCAGAGTCCGGGGAGCGCATGGAGATAACAAGCGCAAGCATAAAGGTTTTCGATAGCAGCGGCGTCCTTCGCGTAAAAATAGGAGACCTTTCATCGTGAGTTACGGCTTTGATCTAGGCAGAATCCGTAGCGATAGCGTAGGCGTATCGTACATAGATGAGTTTACGCATACTGGGGAAACAACTACCAAGTTGTACTCATCACCCGTATTTGAATTTGTCACGCAAGTGCAGACTTTTATCGCTCCAGTGGAGGATATTAACGCAGATTTTATTGTAGAGTTTCCCGCTATAACTACGGCGTTTTCTAATGAAGCTAAGTCTATAAGCGTCGAAGTTTCAGGTGGCAATGTTGCGGCGTCAATTTTAGTTTTTGTGCGGTAGCCATGACTACTTTTGGTGCTATTTTTAGGGCTAGCGATGGCTCACTGCTTGTAACTTCTGAGACGCCATGCTACGAACTCGTAGCTACAAAAAATCCAAACTCTAGGGTAGGCAACGTAAGTACATATACATCCGACGTTGGTAGGTTTCCTTTAGTGTTTGTGAATTGCGGAGTCGGTAATTCTGCAGGTGTTCTGTCTGTAGTAGGAGAGCCGGGGGATTGGACGATTACCGTGCTGGCTACAAACAACTGCCCAATAAATATTTTTATCCCATTAACTGCGGCTTCTACTAGCGGTTATGGGGTTTCGGTGTTCGACTCTGCCGGTAATCCGGTCTTTGACTCCGCTAAAGATGTGCTTAACGCCCGCGTAATAGGACTATTGTCAGAAAGCGCCGCTAGTTTTTATTCTGCGTCTGGTACAGATATGGTTGCGTACACTAGCGGCCCAGTGTTCCCACAAAAAACGGACTCGGTTGCAACCGTATTGGTAGATGTTTTGCCTGTTGAAGGTTCTGAGTTCGTATGCTCGAACAACCTTGAATATGTTTGCGAAGACCAGTGGTTCTTCCGGTATGAGACGCGGTGCGGATACGAGGATGTTTGCACCTTTGTGGGCTTTCAAACTGTTTGTTCTACGCAGTATGTGTGTAGACAGGTTCCAGTGTATGGCTATGAGCAAGTTTGTACCTATCGGTATGTACAGCGATGCATATATACCTATTATTTCGGCAATATTTATATCTACGCAACCATAAAAACAACTAGCTGGGAGGTTAGCAGAGGGGTAGCGCGAATAAACGCCGACGCATCCGTGTTTTTTGATTGGCTTTTACACGAGTCGGGAGTCTATAGAGACGTTTTGTCGTACGAGTCCGTTACCGTAATCTTCGGGTTTAGCCACTGGGGCTCCACCGCAGCGGGCTTGCCCTTCGGCTTTACCCCGCCCGAGTCTTTTTTTATTGAGTTTTCTGGCTATGAAGGGCGGTTTACTTCGGAAAACACCTTCCCATACACAACTGACCGCGCTAATATCGGGGTATTACCTTGTATAACAGCAGTAAGGAGCGACTATGAGTAAACCATTTAGATTTCACCCGGTTGATGCTGGCCTTAGCACCCAGCGAATTTCGCTCACATTTGAGGGGGAAGCAGCTACCGAGTTTCCAGCTGCGGACTTATCACTGCCGGAAGACCAAACTGCTCGTTTTTGGGCGGTCTACAACTTTTTGGTGTCTGCGCAGGCTATACCAAACGATACACCGGTCTATACTGGTGGTTAGCTGTAAGCGGCGAAGCTCATGGCAGACCTAGTGTTCGATCAAAAAGAGCGCGTAGGCGCTTGGGTGGCAGCTAAGGTCGGGCAGAAGGCTGACTGGGGTAGCTTCTACGCTATGGGCGTGGAGTCAGGCGGCAATATCATCGCGGGGGTTGTGTTTAACAACTTTAACGGGTCTAATGCTACCTGCCACATAGCCATATCTAAATATACGAAGGCTATTATCCCGCTGTTTGAGGCTGTCTGTGACTACGCGTTTAACCGATGCAAACTAAAGCGCCTGACCGGCATGGTTCCATCTAATGAACCCGCTGTACTGGCGTTTGACAAGCACCTCGGCTTTGAAGAAGAGTTTATAATGAAGCACGGCGCACCAGACGCCGATATGCACGTTCTTGTGATGTGGCCAGACAAATGTCGCTGGCTACGTAAGGAGTAAATTATGGGTGGTAAATCTAGTCCTCCGCCTCCAGATTATAGCGGTATGGAGAGGGTTGCTAACAGGCAACTAGACTTCTCCGAACGCCAGTATGAAGAGATGAAGCCAACACTTACGGGGCTGGCGAACACTATGCGTGACGCGCAAGAGCAGCAGATGACTCAGGCGCAGGATTACTTTCAGTATCAGCAGGATACATTCCGGCCACTGGAGCGAGGGCTCGTAGCGGACGCGGAGAATTTTAGTACTGCGGGGTACCGAGAGGGCTTGGCACGCGACGCATCTGCCGCCGCCGGACGCGCATTTAGTAACACCGAGGCGTCCAACTCTAGGTCTTTAGCCTCCATGGGTATTAACCCCAACTCCGGACGTGCTCTGGCTATGAGAAACGCCAGTAATTTGGGTTTGTCGGCACAACGCGCAGGCGCTATGACGAGCGCCCGAACACAAGCCGAAGGCATGGGTTTTGCCCGCCGCGTGGACGCTGCCGGGCTTGGTCGAAACTTAGCCACAAACTCTACTGCTGCGTATCAGGGCGCAACGCAGGCCGGTACTTCCGCTGGAAACATGTACCAAGCGCCGGGCAATCAATACCAAGCAGGGCTTTCTAACGCAGGAAGCACATACGGAAATATGGCTAATACGCAGGCTGGCGTATACAACGCCGGTATGAACGCTAGTGGTGAATTCTACGGGGCATTAATTGGCGCTGGCGCAACTGCGTACGCGTCTGACGCCCGCCTCAAGAAGAACATAACTCAGGTTGGCCTGTACGAGTCTCTTGGTTTACCTATGTATGAATTCGAGTACATAGGCGGTGACGGCAGGGTGTTCCGAGGTGTTATGGCTCAGGACGTAGAGATTAAATACCCAGATGCGGTAATTACTAAAGATGACGGATATAAGGCTGTCAACTACTCAATGCTAGGCATAGAAATGATGGAGGTCTAATATGGGATGGGCATCAGGTTTTCGCGCAGGCTCTGACATTGCGCAGCGCATAATAGATGGCCGAGAGAAGCGCCAACTAAAAGAGGGCTTGTCCCGCGCTGCAGATCAGTATCGAGTGACTGAGGGTGAGTACGGCCCCCAGCTAAGTGATAACGTAACACAAGTTCAAGGGCTAAAGCAGCAAGCTATTCAGGGTGGTATGACCCCCGAGATGGCTGCGCAGCAGTACGACCCATCTATAGCGGAACTTCAACGCCGCCAAGGGTTGACAGCCCCAGACTTTTCTGTTGGTAGCAGAGGCATAAACTACGGCACTCGCCAAGAAGCCAGCGTGGTGGCGCAGCCGCAGGTTATGCAGGCGCAAGCCCAAGCCTACGAATCCATGGGGCAGCCAGAAAAGGCTGGAAGTTTGCGTGCTGATGCGCAAAGAATGGAGGCCACCGGCCTAGAAATCAAAGGGCTGCAGCGCGGGCAGAAGCTCGCCGATAGTATCGAAGTCGCAAATAAAACTACCGCCGATTTTGCCAAGGGGCTTTCTACTGACGCAGAGGGTAACCCCCGCAACCTTAGCACTGAAGACTTATTAGCCATCATGCAAAACCGAATTGGTGCGTTCCAAAGTGCTAGTTTGTTTGATGAGGCGAACAAAGTAACTGATTCGTACTTTAAGATGCAGGACAACGTTTTTAAAGCTAACGAGCGAACCTTGGGGGCTGATTTGCGAAAAACCATAGCTAGCGGCAGCTTAGACGCTTTCGGCCGGTTCTATGATAAGTATGTTCTAGACGGCGCTAAAGTAACGTCCGTCACGCAGGGTAAAGACGGCGCTATTACCGTCAGTCGCCAGACCGACGACGGTAGGGCGCTACCCCCAATTAAAGTTGGCAGCCTTGATGAGATGCGCGCCACCTTGGAGACGTTCCAAGACTCAGCGGCGCTACGCAACTTTAGCCAGCAGTCTTTTAGCAACAACATGGAGACTGCACGTCTAGCCCAAGGTGCGCAGAGTATGGCGGAAACCGCACGAAGTAACCTAGTTACTGAAGGCCAAGGTGCGCAGCGTATTGGCTTGGCCGAAGACACAGCCGCATTAGATAAGTGGCGGACGATGCAAACTGCGCCGCTACAGGAAGCTATTCTGAAAGAGGAGCTGAAAATTAAGCAGCTACAGGCGTCCGGTAAAATAACGGAAGCTGACTATCTAAATGCCGCCTCTCGCATCATGGCTGTAGACCCCTCAGCAGACCCAGCGGAAGTTGGAGCAGCAGTTCGGGCCATGGCGGCGGCAGTAACTGGTCGCGCCGCGCCGGAAGACAACATTAGTAGGCTGATAAAATTGATGCAGCAAAACCAATAGCGCAATGGCTGCAGGTCTGACACAATAGGGCCTGTTATAAAAAGGCTCCCCGATGGCAAATATTGATCGCTTACGACAGGCTTTTCCCAACTTAAAAAACGCTGACGACGCCACGGTGATAGGAGAAGCTGCTAGGCTCAGTGGGGCTTCCTACTCTCAGGTTGCGGAAATGCTAGGCGTGGCCCCTGAAGGAGGCTTGGCCGGTTTTGGTAGGCAGTTTATGGGCGGTCTTACTGTAGATGCCCCCGAGCAAGTAGGCAAAGCCTTCCTAGACTTGCAGTCCCGCGCAAAGGGAGTTGCGGACACTATTGGAATTGACCGGTTTTTCCCGTCTGCCTATAGTGATGCGGAGTCAGCCGCTACAACGGCTAGAGGGCTAGTAGACTCCGCCCAAAAGCGCCAGTCTAGATTTGAGCCAGATACTAGAGATCAAGGTGTCGTGTCGGAAGTACTCGGTATGGGTGCTAGAGGCTTGGGCGCGGCGCTGCCATCCCTAGTTACTACTATTGCTAACCCCTACCTTGGGGGGGCCCTAGCGTTTGGGCAGTATGGCGGGTCTTCTTCCTTTGACACACGTAAAAAAGTACTGGAGGCTGGCGGTACGCAAGAAGAAGCAGACCTTGCGGCCACTAAAGTTTTTGGTATTCAGGGCGGTCTTGAGGCCGCTACTAACGTAGTTACTGCTGGTTTAGCTAGACCAGTCAAAGACCTCAGCGTAGGTCTTGCAAAGTCTCTCGGGGTAACTGGGCAAGCCGTGACAACTAAGGGCGTAGCAAAAGCGCTAGCCAACCCAACCGCGTGGAAAGACGCCGGTAAGGCGTACGTTAAGTCTGTTGCGCTAAACACAATTACTGAGCCAACTCAGGATTTACTCACTCGCGCCGTTGAAGTAGACGCTGGCGTAACCCCGGATTCTTCGGCGTTAGAAACCGCCATTGAGTCCGCCAAAGGTGGCTTTGGCATGGGTGTTTTGTTAGGCCCGCTGTTCGTTGGCCAAGCCAAGTCCCGTACAAACCGCGCTAAAACTTTTAAAAATGCACTGGAAAATCCGGATGCTCCGCCAGAAGCTAAGGCCTTGGCTCAGGATATGGTTATGTCCGCCGCTCGGGAGCAGGGTGTAGCGGATGCTGACGTAGGTTCTTGGTTTAACGAACAGTTAACTGCCGAAGATGCGCGCAATGATGCGCTGTCTGAGTTGGAAAAGTACGCTAATTTGAGTAAAACTTATGGCAGCGAAAGCGCCATGGGTAGGGCTGAGGGTGTGTCTCTAGAACAGCAAATCAACCAGCTAGTTGCGGCTGCTAGACTTGAGGAAATGGGTGTCCCGGCAGGAGAAACCGAAGTAGGTCTGTCAGAAGCAAGCAAAAAAACTAAGGCAAAATCATACGCGGCTCAGTTTGAGGAAGCTTTTGCTGAACCCAGCGGGCAGTTTGCCAATGACCCCGCGACCGGTGTCGAGCGCGAACTCAGCGTTGGTGAAGCCATGCTTATGCAAGCTGGCGTACCTTTCTCGCCCCCTAGCACAGAGACAGAAGCTAAGCCTAACGCCGCCAAGCAAATTCTTACGCCAGCGCAGCAGCGCCTGATTGACGCCGGAGTAAACCCATACCAGCGTGGTGCATCCAAGAAAGCTACCGACGTACTAGACAAGATTTCAGCTAGTGGCTTGCCGGAGGATGTTACTGCGCCAGTTCTTACGCTGCTGCAGGATTCTAAGTTCAAAGCCGCCGACGCCATGCTTACAAAGCTGTACGCAGAGGCGGAATTAGCAAAGGTACGGAATGTCAGCCAAACAACTACCCCTGTCTCTGGAGCTGCAGGATTGCTACCTACTGGGGGCGTTGACGTTCTCGGAGGCGTGGGAGCTGCAGGACTTGCTCCTGCTGGAGTCGGACAATCTGGAGCTGACCTCGGAACAGTACCCACAGCTGGAGAAGCTAATGTTGTATCAACTGTGCCCCGTAAACGAGCTCCCACTGTAGCGCCTACCGTTTCTTCTACTACCCCTACTGTTGCTGTAGCACCTACTAACACTGCGGCTCCATTTGAAGCCGACACAGTAGACGAGAACACCCTAGAAATTGCCCGTATGACAGGCCAAGAGGGGTTAGCCAACGTCGTTGCTCAAGAGCAGGAGGGTAGCCGTGCAGATGAAGTGGAGCTGGACGAAGCCGCAGTACAAGCTGTAATTGAGGCTAGGCTTGCGTCTTCGCAGAATAAAGACCGTGATCGCGCCATTATTAACGAGTACCTTGCGGTGCTTCGCGCTCCTAATTCTGTGGGTAAGGCGGCGCTAAAAGAGGCAATAGCCAGTAAATATGGAATAAAAGACAAGGATTTGGCCAAGATAGGCAATCCCACTGAATTGGTAAAAGCTGCTGGCGCTATGGGTTTTAGTGCGGAGCAAGCGCGCTTAGCATTTAACGTGCGAGACACTACCAAGGCTGCAGCCGGAGCTGACGCTACGACGACCAGCCAATTAAAAGAGCGCCTGAAGAAAGTAAACGCAAAGATTACTAAGGCTACTGCAGTAGGGGCTACAACTACTCCTGAAGTTAGATTAGAGCTACAAAACCAAAGAATCTCCCTAGAAAGCGAAATCGCTGACGCTACTAAGGCGCAGGGTGCGAATATGAGTGCTGAGCTAGCTACGGCTGGTTTTACTGCCGACGAGAAGGGCAACGGTGGTTTTGGTATGGACGACAGTCGCTACTGGGCTGAACTAGAAGATGACGCTACGCCAGCCACTCAGATTATTGCGCTTGCTGATAAGTTGGATGCCTTAGAAAATGCCTTGGCAGAGTTTGAGGCCCTAGGTAATGCAGAAGCTGTAGCCCAAATACGCGGTGAGCTAGATAAAGCACAAACTGCCCTAGACGCTAAGATGGCGCAAGTCAACGCGCAGGCGCTCGCTGCCAAAAAAGGAAAACCGACGGATGCTAAAGCAGCGACACCAAAGGTAGTAACTAGGAAACAAGTTACGGCCCCCAAGAAAGGAGCGCAAATAATTGACTTGGCCGCTAAGCTAAAAGAAAAAGCTGACGCCGCCGAAGACTTGGCTGGCTTTGATGAGCTGGCTAAGGCTGTAGCTGCAGAAAATATCTCTGCGGTGAGGGAAGCGGCCGCTAAGCTGCGCGGTCTAAGCATGCTCATGGAGCGTGCGGATAAATCTTTGGAGTCCGCAGCTAGAGACCCCCAAGGTCGAGTTGCTGGCCTAAGCATTGCTGTTCAGTTAGATAGCTACTTGCGGGAGTACATAGCTATTTCTGAAGACGCCGACGCGGCGTTAGCCGGGGAGCGAGAGGGTGCCGATTTGGTAGCCAGAGCAGAGGCTATCTCCAACGAAGAAGCCCTTTCTGATATTAGAGAGCTATCGTCCCTCATGGAGGATGTCAATAAACAACGGGCGGAGATGGCTAACTTCGTGGAGACGCCATTTATGGCGGCGGAGCGCGCGTGGGACGCTGAAGTACAGACGTACGATAGCGGCCCTCTGTTTGAAAACTTGACTAGAGACCAACAACAAGACTTTATTGAGTTTGGTGAGGCTAACTGGGGCCCTGCAGACGTAACGTTAATGCTGGCGAAAATCCAAAACACGACAATACCGGTAGCTAACGACGCAGATATGCGTAAAGTGCAGGTAGGAGAGCGTGTAGGCATTACGGCGGATGACATTAGTTTCAGTGGTGTGCGGACTACGCCAGAGCTCCTTCGCCGCTACCCCGGAATTGATCGCTCGCTATCTGCATTTGAGAAAGACGGTATGTCTCACCTCATGGACGCAGTAGACTACTGGCTTGTGGTGGACAACTCTGTAGACTTCGACGCGGCTGTATTCCCCTTGGACGGTAAGCGAGTCTTGGCGTTCCGTCTCGGCGTGCTGGGTGTAGAGAACAGCGCGTTCTTATCCGCCAACCATGAGATAGGCCACGTAGCCGACAACGTATACGACGACGCCGGTGTTTACTCTGGCGTAGCTCAGCTAAACGTGCGCATAGTTGAGGGCAAAGCCCGTGGCATGGGGGCCGTAGCTAGAGACATCATTACTGCCGTAGAAAACAACACCAGTGCTGCGCTAACTGCGCACTTCGCTTACCCGCTGGGCAGCAACATTACAAAAACAGACCGCATGCGTGAAGAGCTATTTGCTCAACTGTGGGCTGCGCGTTCCGACCCAGTACTCCGCGAAGAGCTAGCTAATACAATGCCATTCGCATTTGATTTTATAGAGGATGTATATGAAGCAGAGAAATCAAAAGCTAGTAGACCAGCTAGCACAGCGAGCGCTACAGCAGCGCCTGAAGCAACAACGCAACCCAAAGCCAATCAAAGCGATATTCGAGCCCCGAGGAACGTTCCTGCGGGAAGCATCCGACGCAAAGCCAGAACAACCAAGCGCAACATAGACAAACTACCAAAAGCGCTACAAGACCCGGTAAGGAATTCTGTTGACGCGCTTATGGATTTCGGAAACAAAACGCTCGATACCCTAGGTTTTACTAGCGACCTAATCGAGCGCGCTGTGAAAGCCGGTGTTGGTTCCGCAGAGCTTATTGGCCGGCACCTCAAAGACACCAAGACACGTACGGGCGAACTCACCTCCAACATTAACAAAATTTTGGAGATGTACTTAGACCTTCCAGAAGTAGACCGAGGCACTGGTACGCGCAGCGTTAACCGCTTTTTGTTTGACTCTACTAGAGAAGGCAAGTGGGGCTACGGAAAATTTGCTGACCCAGAGATGGCAGCTAGGTTCGCACTACTGTCCCCGGAAAGTCAGGCATTTGTTAAGGCTGTGTTTGCTCATGGCGACAAGATGCTGGCGCTAAAAAAGAAAACTGTGCTTGACGCCACCCAGACTTCATATGACGGTCGTATTGCCGACGCTGTAGCCGCTGGAAACACCACCAAAGCGGCTAGTCTTACAAGAGACAAAGCTGCCGCTCTCAAAAAGTACGAGTCGCTGTTTAAGATAAGCGAAGGCAAGCCGTACGCTCCTATAAAGCGTGCAGGTAACTACGTGGTAGTGGCCAAGTCAAAGGCTTACATTGCCGCCGAAAACGCAGAGGTTAAAGACGCTAAGGCGATAGCGCAACTGGAATCTAGTGGAGACCACTACCACGTAACCTTTACCGACAGCAAAGGCGAGGCTCGCGCACTCCAGCGTCAACTAGATGAGCAGGGTTCGTTCGACACCATAAACATTGGTGCGCTAGACCAGCAGGTCGACAACCTCTACAACAACACTAGTTCGCTGAAGGAGCTTCTCAAGCTGAAAGAAGCAGCTAGGGACTTAGACGATGTAGACGCAAAGGCGGCGGGCAAACTATCCGGCGTTATTGCGGACTTGTACTTGAACGCTTTGGCCGACGGCGGCGCTCGCAAATCTGAGATGCGCCGCAAGGGTGTTGACGGCGAGGTAGACATGGTTCGCTCCTTTGCTTCGCAGGGAATGGCGGATGCGTCCTTTATAGCTAATGCGGAGTTTGGCCCTAAAGTCCAAGCGGCGCTACGACGCGCCAAGACTGAGTCTACTAGCGGCGGGGACACCCTGCGCAAAACTGAGCTGCGCAACGAACTGGTTCGCCGCTACCTGCAGACTATGGACTACACATCTAATCCGTGGATAAGCAAGCTGCTCAGGATGTCGTCAATTCACTACTTGGCAACTAGCCCTGCCTACTACCTCCAAAACGGTACCCAGCCATGGCTAATGTCTCAGCCACTAATGGCGGGTAGACATGGGTACTTCAAGTCTGCAAAGGCGCTTTCAGACGCGTACGGAGAACTTGGGGAGATGATAAAAAGCGCTAGCGTGTTTACTCAGCAGTTTGACTTTGACAAAGTACCAGCTGATGTCCGTCCTGCCATTAAAGAACTGGCCAACCGGGATATGATCGACTTGGGTATTGACTCCGAAATGGGCGAGTTCCGAGTTGGTGGCGAGGGTAAAGTAGCCGAGAAATGGAACGCCGTGGATAAGGGCTTGCGCCTGATGGTGCAAAAAGTTGAGGCCATAAACCGCGTGTCTACTGCTGCTGCTTCGTACAGGTTGGAGTTTGCAAAAAGCGGAGACGTAGCGCAGTCCTTGAAGTACGCAGAAAAAATCCTGCAGGACAGCCACGGGGATTACTCTTCGTTTAACGCGCCGCGTGTCTTCAACACCAACTTTGGGCGGATAGCTCTGCAATTCCGAAAGTTTCAGCTTATACAGATGGGCTACTACGCGAAGCTGCTCGACAACTCTTTTCGCGGGGACGATAAAATTGCTGCGAGACAAGCCCTTGGGTATTCTCTGGCCCACACTGCCGCGTTAGCCGGTGTAAAAGGCGTTCCGCTGTTCACCACTATAGCTTGGGCGATAGGTGCTTTGTTTGGGGACGATGACGATGAGACCCCCACCGAGTCTAAAGTGCGCAACGCACTCGTAAGCAACTTTGGGGAGACCGTAGCCGACTTGATTATGTACGGCACTCCTACGCTTGTTGGCGCAGACATCTCCGGCAAAGTGGGAGCTGGTAACGTACTGTCTCTAATGCCTTATAGTCGCGCTGACCTGACGACTACATCCGGCCAAGCTCAGGCGGTCGGGGAGTTTTTCTTGGGTGCTTCTGGCGGCATGACCGTGAAGATTGCTGACGGTGTCGGCTTGATGGCGCAGGGTGATTGGTACAAGGGTGTTGAGCAGACAATGCCCAAGGGTATCGCCGACATGTTGAAAGCCGGTCGCTTTGCTTTCTCAGGCCTAACTAGGCGCAACGGCGATATAACCATGTCTGCCGAAGAAGTAAGCGCTTTGGACACTTTGTGGAAATCCATAGGTATCTCGCCAGTTAAACAGTCTGTTATGTATCAGAAACAGCAAGCCCTGCGCGACATGGAGAAGAGCTTGAACTCTGAGTCGTCTCGCATCAAGTCTGACTACGCTAAAGCGGCCCGCGAAAAAGACAAAGGTGGTATGGCAGAAGCTAGGGAAGAGTGGAAGAAGTTGCAGGACAAGCGCGACACAAATGGTTTCCGTAGGCAAGCAATCTCCGGACTCTTACGCGCCCCTCTGAGGCAGGTTGATCGTGAGCGTCGAACTGTGGGCGGCGTACAATTTAACAAGAGTAACCAGCGCGCAGCTGAATCGCTACTGTAAGGAACTAAGATGGCAACTAAAGACCCACGCCTAGCAAAAGTAGGCGTTGCAGGCTACAACAAGCCTAAAGCAACGCCTAGCCACCCTACCAAAAGCCACGTTGTTGTGGCAAAATTGGGGGACGAAGTGAAGACAATTCGTTTCGGGCAGCAAGGTGTAAAAGGTGCGGGTGCAAGCCCCACGTCTGAGAAAGACAAGGCGCGTAAAAAGTCATACTACGCCCGCCATAACGCGCAAGACTCCAGCCCAGATAAGTTGTCCGCACGCTACTGGTCGCACAAAGTAAAGTGGTAACCCTAAATGGATTTAATGATCTGGAACGTAATTCTTAGTGCGGTAGTAGCAGTCATGGGGTTTTTACTTAAAAGCAGATTCGATGAGATCGACCGCTTGGGTATTTTGCTTAACCGCACCCGCGAAGAAGTAGCCAGAGACCACATTACCCGTTCAGAATTCCGCGCGGATATGCAGCAGCTAATGGACAGGTTTGATCGCCTAGACCGTAAGCTGGATAGACTTAATAACGCCACGAAGCAGGCCCATGACGACTAAAAAATCTACGGTTAATTCAGCGGGTGTTTACACCAAGCCAACAATGCGCAAGGCGCTGTTTGAGTCTATCAAAGCGCGAGCTGTGCAGGGTACGGGTGCAGGGCAATGGAGCGCTAGAAAAGCACAGCTACTGGCAAAAAATTACAAAGCAAAAGGCGGAGGCTATAAATGAGTAAGAACCAAACACACTACACCCCAGACGGCAAGCTGTACAAAGGCGGCACCCACAAGGTGGGCGGCACGCTAATGACTGGTGCCAAGCACACACCGACCAGCAAGGTGTTGACACATACGCCGCCAAAGAAAAAGAAATGAAAACCCCCCAGAAATCCCTGAAAGACTGGGGCAATCAAAATTGGGGAACCAAAAGTGGTAAAAAATCTTCTGACACTGGTGAGCGGTACCTTCCTGAGTCTGCGATTAAAAGCCTCAGCCCTGCTGAGTACGCTGCGACAACACGCGCAAAACGCGCGGGTACTGCCAAGGGTAAACAGTTTGTGGCTCAGCCCAAAAAGGTTGCTGCAAAAACCGCGAAGTATCGCTAACTAACCTAGGAGTATGTAATGATGTACGGCAAGAAAGTAATGGTGAAGGCAGCTAAGAAACCAAACCCGTTCGGCAAGGGCGAGTCTAAAAAGATGGAAGCCGCCGAGAAGAAAATGGCGCCATCTAAAAAAGCTTACGCCGCAATGGAGAAGCGCTTCGAAGGTAAGAAGTCTACTTCTAAGAAGTAAAAAAAGCCCCCACCTTTTTAGGGGTGGGGGTTAAGGTTTTCTCAACCAAGGGAGAACCCGTCCATGACAACGAGTAAGCTAATCATACTGCAATCTTTGCGTCGTGCGCAAGCCCGTTGGTAGGGGGCACTAGGCTAATAGCCTCACGGTCAATTTTATTGGCGTCTACCACAATACACCTAGCCTGAACTACCGGTATATCCGTGCCGCGAGTGATAGTTATGCGGTCTGACTTCTTAATCAACGCGCCGTCACTCTCCAACTGACCGATCATGGCGTTGTAATCTACCCGGTTCTTCATGCACCAGTCTTTGACTTCCTTCTGGTTCAGGATGATGTGCCCGGCAAACTCCTTGCTGGAGGGTGTACCTAGTACGTACCGACCAACAATATCGCCAAATACGCGATTACGCGGCGTCTCGGGGCCGTTCTTATGGCGCTTGTCACGGAACTCTGACGTTACCAGTATGCGGCTAGACAGCGTTGCCATCATCTGGCTGAATGCGTCGGCGCTAGACACGCTGTTGGTAGTCGTAACGGTCTGGGCTAGCTCAGTTAGTAAGGTGACTGTGTACTCTCGCAGAGCAACTAAATCGAAGTCGCATATGCCTAAGTCCTTGGCTATCTTCGCAATAACGTTTGTGCAAGCCCCATGGCTTCGGTAGAAGCGGTACTTGGTGCCCGGCAGGGAAGCCGCTAGCTCACTGGCCGTCTTGCGTACAAGGTCAGCCACTTCAGCTTGGTGTGTCACTACGTACTTAATCATCGCCTCGCCAGCGCTTCCGTTGTTAGCTTTTAGCGCGTCCGCAGCTTCCTGAACCAAAAGGGCTTCCTTTTGTGGGTTTGGGTGCAGTGGAATTACTGGGTAGCTGTCGATGTTAATTTGTATTAGGCGCACGGCTTCAGCTTGTGAGTTAGCCTGAGACGTAGCTAGCAGGCCGTGAAAGTCGCGGTTGCCGGTTAAAAACGGGGAAAGTCTCCACTCGGCGCTGTCCGCAAACATCACGGTGCCACCTTTGGAAGTCAGCCGAACCTTCTCTTCACCACGGGATACGCCGTACGCCACGTTACTAAACTCGCTGGCGTCCATGTTAGTGAACTCGTCTAGTAGCACTGGTACGTTTTTGTAGACGCCTAGGAAGGCCCACAGCGCATTACTGGTAGAACCGTCCTTAGACTTAAGGGTCATCTTCTCAGCGTCGCCAAAGGCGTACAGAGACGCGTAGCAAGCAGTAGTTTTGCCCTTACCGGTGTCTCCGCCAGACAGCGCCAGCAGCAAGCCCTTAAACAACTCTTCGCAGAACGGCGTAAGGACTGAGCCCCACCCAGAACATACAGCGTACTGCCAGTGCTCGCGGTGCGGGCGGTTGTACATAAAGTTGAGGGCGTCCGCGTATCCTTGGATTGTTCCACGGGGGGGAGACATCGCCGTTGAGTACTTGGCTGCGCCGTTACTCACCAATACATTCTTGACCGCGCCGTCCTTGCAGTACAGACGGTCTCCTAGTAAGAACGAGCCGTCGTCTTTCCAACCAAAGTTGGTCATGGTGCTCACTTCCTCTACCTTGCGCTTGAGGTCTTCTAACTGGTCTCTTAGGTACGCTGACATGTGGACTCCTGCGTCTTTGTTGTTGCTCTGCATCAGCTCATACTTGGCCATGCCACGGAGCATGTCGGTCTGCGATGCCATAGACTCGGCGGGGATTTCAAAATCTCTCACCTTCTTGTTGGGTAAGTGCATGCGCATGCCGATGCGGTACGTTCCGTCTTCGGTGCGAATACGGCTAGTTGGGTAGAACAGGATGTTGCAAAAAGGCAGCACCTGAAGTACACCTTCGCGGTCGGGCAGCAAGCGGGACAGTAGGTTGTTATCCCACTGGTA
>Ga0222644_1000111_pt1 | contig 41897 bp, 32 predicted proteins | sample AntAcemetagen291_FD_179800 | JGI IMG/M metagenome (GOLD analysis project Ga0222644, IMG submission 179800) | Saline water microbial communities from Ace Lake, Antarctica - #291 | ecosystem: Environmental > Aquatic > Non-marine Saline and Alkaline > Saline | place: Antarctica: Ace Lake...
TATCAATACTTCTCCGGGTTTTCAATCACATCCTGTGCTTTTTCCTGATGCTTTTGCAACAACTCAGGATCCATTTTTCTGAGCAATGCCATCATCATATTCATGCGTTGATTTCCTTTAAAATGTTCTTGTTTTTCGGCAAGGAAATTCCAGTATAACGAGTTAAAAGGACAGGCACCTTCTTCGGCCTTCTTTTTAGTTACTTTGTACGCACAACCTTTGCAATAGTTACTCATTTTATTGATGTAACTACCGCTAGAAACATATGGTTTAGTTGCAACAATCCCTCCATCAGCCCATTGAGACATACCTCTGGTGTTGGTGATTTCCACCCATTCTATCGCGTCGATGTAAATTCCCAGATACCACTCGTCTACATAACTAGGATCTGTCATGGTAAGCAGCGCATAATTACCAGTTATCATTAATCGCTGTATGTGATGTGCGTAAGCGTTATCTAGCGAGTTATTAATGGAATGCTTAAGACAATTCATCTTTGTGTCACCCGTCCAGTAGAAGTCTGGAAGTTTGTTTCTATTTTCTAATGCATTCTTGGTTTGATATCCTGGCATTTTAGCCCAGTAAATCCCGCGCATGAACTCGCGCCAGCCTAAAATTTGTCTTATAAATCCCTCTACTTGGGAGATATCTATGACTGGTGTTTCGCTTTCGCGAAAGCGAGATAAAACCGTCTGAATTACTTCTGTAGGAGATAAGAGTTTGCAATTCATAGCAAAACTAATTCTGGAGTGAAACAGAAAATCCTGATCAGTATGCATGGCGTCTTGGAAATCGCCAAAATGCACTAGCAAATGCTCACAAAAGTAATCCAATACCTCTAATCCTTCCTGGCGTGTTGTGGGCCAATCAAAATTAGAAGGATCCATACGACCTATGGTTTTCACACCTTCTTTTTCCAGTAAGTCCGTAATTTCAGAAACTTCCTTTTTAAAGGCTTTCTCGGGAGGAATGGCCGTTTTCTCATCCCATTTATTGCGATTGCTCTGATCGTAATTCCATTTACCACCTTCAGGTTCTTTATCACCTTCGATCATGATATCGTATTTCTTACGCATATCGCGGTAGAAATACTCCATGGTCCAGCGTTTTTTTCCCTCAAAGAACTTTTCCACATCTTTTCTTTTGGTCAAGAAATGCTCCGTGTCATAACCTTGCCATTCTATATCTAATGATTTACAAAAATCAATTAATTGTTGGTCCAATCGCCATTCATCTGGCGCGAGGTATTCAAACTTTTCAATTTGTTGGTCTTTAATGAGTTGCTGTAGATTTTTTACAAGATCCTGAGTATTATTTTTATCATCCAGATGGTAATACACACTCTTCCAGCCGCGCTCTTCGATCCATGAATTAAAGCTGCGCATCGCCATAAAGTAAGCCACTACTTTCTGAATGTGATGGGTCACATAATCTGTTTCTTGACGCATCTCTGCCATGAAATAAATCACATTTTCTTGATCTTCCTCATACCAAGAGTGTTTGTGGTTGAGTTGATCTCCTAATACGAGTCGTAAAGTTTTCATATTTTATTTTGTAAAGCCGTTGCAGGGCGTTTTTTTTCTATCAAGTCGTCGCGGAAAAGTTTTTAAACTAAAAAATTGTTTTATCGCTATTGCGTTTTTACTCCGTCGTTCCTTTTAAAACGGATGTAGGCTTCTTACCCACCATCTCTTTAAATTACTGATTTCCATTGGGCAAAACCTCACAGGCTCCTCCATCACTTATTTCCCGTTCGCGTTTAAGTTCCAGCTCAAGCTTATTTCTAAAACAATTCATCTTGCAACCACAATCTTTGAAACTTACCATCGGCGTCATAACGGCTGGCCTGGAATTGTATGTTAAAAGTTCTATTTCTTGGATCATTCCCTACACCGCTGTTGTACATCCAGTTGCCATAATTAGAATGCACATCATAATCGATAAGAATGTGCTCAAAATAAGCAGCTCCTAACCTCCAGTCTTGCTCTTTATGCATGGACCAATAACTGGCCACATTTTGCCTACCGCGATTGCTCATAAATCCAGTAGCGGCAAGTTCTTTCATATTTGCATTTACAAAAGGTTCATGCGTTTCTCCGTCCATCCATTTTTGGAGCTCTCGCCCGCTAGACTTCCACTCGTAATCGTTTTGTAAAATTCCTCCTATCTGAAATATTTGATCCTTGTGTTTTAAAGATACATATTTAAAGAAATCACGCCAGATCAATTCAAAAATGAGCCAATACGTATCTTGATTTTTCTTGATTTCTTTTTCAAATCGGTGTACTTCCCAATAAATTTGCCTCGCAGATATACAACCTATAGCCAGCCATGCACTAAACTTACTGCTGTAATCGATACCTATCAGGCCGTTTCTCGTCTTTTTATAATATTGAAGTTTCTTCGTTTGCCAAAAATAATGATCCAAACGTTCCCATACCGCTGTTTCACCACCGTCCCAAGGAAAAGCACTTCGGCTGTCCTTTGCAAACTCTTCTAATCCTAATTCTGTAAGAGTTGGGATCGTGGTATGCTCTACTTCTGGTATACCTTGTGAGTAACCAGTAATGTCTACAAGTGCTCTAACTTCAGCTTGCTTTTCGCATTTTTTTCGAAATTCTGTAAAGACTCTTGGTACTTGTTTCCAACTCTCAAAAGGAACCTCATCTGGATGGAACAAAAACTGATCGTAAATTCGATGCCCTTTTACCTTCTCTTTAAGCCCGGCTTTCTCCATGGCTTTTCCTAAGTCTTCCTCCTGTTGCAACTCATCACGAGTCCATTCCTTTTGAAGAAAAATATTAGATATATCGTGCTTCTCCATTAATTCTGGAAGTACTTCAGCTGGTGTAGCGTGAAAGACTAAAAGCGGAATACCGTGCTTTTCTAGACTAGAACGCAAATCTGCTAGAGCTTCTCTAATAAATTGTGCCCGGTATTTTCCTGTTTTACCAAAGGGTATATCAATGCCTAAATCAAAATTCCCTTCTTCATAAAACGCAGGGTCAAAACAATAGACGGCAAGTACACTTCCATCATTCTCACATGCAGCTTTTAAGCTTTGGTTGTCCTGTACTCTTAAATCATTTCTAAACCAAACAAGGTTGCTCATATGTTATTATTTATCAAGTTGTTATAAAACAGCTGTGCTATTATTATAATGACTTTAAGTTCATTTAAAGGTGTATTAAAATGAATTATCTGTACAATAGACAGACCACGTCATTACCGATGTATAAGTTCTTTTCCAAGAGAAAACCTTACAGATCTAAGTACAGTTAATAAAATTTTAAAGGGCAAAAACACTATCTAGCGATGGCGCTATTATAACTAGCAGCCCACCAATCATATGTGCTTCTTTCCAAATAAGTGAAGGATCACATCAACAAATCATTTATTGGAACTGCATTTCTTACTGCAATACTTAACTGTTTCCCAATTCTTTTCCCACTTTTTACGCCAGGTAAATTCGCGGTTGCAAACCGGACATACTTTGGTAGGTAGTTGGTGCTGATTTCGTGCTTTTTGTGTCATAAGATTTTCCGCACAGGCAGAATTTTATTTAAATTATTCTCCATACCTATACCCCGCAGGCAGAACTTTATTTAAATCGTTTTAGTAAGGTATAACTTACTAAAAAAACTTTTTAAATGGCTATAAAAATTTGATTGCAAGTATCTTATTAGTCATCATATACAGTTATAAATTTATTCAACTGGTGTTTTTAAAAAGACTGATTAATTTCCTGTTTTTAGAGAAATTTCATATAATTCTTTATCCACTTGAGCATAAGAAAGTCGTTTCTCTGTTTTTGCAGCAGCATAACCATCGAGACCATTTATAGTAACGGTTCCCGCCTTTCCTAAATCCAACCAGCCATCTTCATGCAATATATCTGGGTCAAGAAAAACATCTGTAATTTTACAAATAACTAGAATACACTTGTTCTCTTCTAGGTAATATTCGTTCACATACTCTGCCACTAGTTGCACTGGAGATTCTTTTACAAACGGCACTGCATACCCTTCTCTTTCTAGCTTTTCAATTCCTAATTCCTCAAATTCTGAAACATGTTTTTCGTATTTGGAACTGGATTGATGTGCTTTATTTACTAAGGATACTGGAATGTGATTGAGCGTTATTTTACCCGTTTCTTTAAGGTTATAATACGTATCTCCTGCACCATACCCTAGAGGTCGTTGCACAAAACTGAACAATGCTGGGTTACTTCCCAAATGAGTAACACTACTAAAAATAGCTACATTATCCACACCGTCTTTTGATCGCGTTGCTAGAAGGTTGGCACTCTTAAACCCAGTAATACTATTCACTAAATTACCTCTATAAATCCGCTCGTAACTTTGAAGTTCCTTATGGTTGATGTGTTTCATTTGTGTAGCTTTCTTTCTCAAAGGTAGAACAATACACGAGCAAAGCAGGCTTTTAAAGTGTTTAAACTTTATTAAATTGCTGCTATGGATATAGAAAAGGCTTTTGAGCTCAACAAAGAAACTTGGAATACCAAAACAGAAATTCATTAGGTGAGTAAATTTTATGATAAGCAAGCTTTCGCGAAAGCGAGAAACCCATTAAAATCCTATGAAATCGACGCATTAAAAGATGTAAAAGGCAGAAAACAAAATTCAAGAGACAAGAAACAAGACTTGAAAAAACGAATATCGATTATGGACGCTTTAATTGCTGAAAAGAGACAAGAGGAGTCGCTTTCTCTTCGAGAAATCTCGTAACCAACTATCCTATTTTGTTTTCCCAGAAAATTTGGGCTCTAGGCTCTATAATTAAAGAAAGGTATCTGTTCCCAAATTTATCTGGAATCCACTAAGGATCGAAATACTCAAAAATACAGTCGAAAAAGGTATGAAGAGACAAGAGTCAAGACTTTTGAATTACATATAATTCTAAAACGGCTGCACACAAAAATTCCCTTTTCCATTAAAATTGAAAAAGGAATTTTTAAGTTTAAAATAATTTTAAGACTCTACAACCCTTGCTTCTGGCGCAGTATTCATAACGCTCTGAATACCGTTATCGCGGGCACTTTCTGAATCGTACATTTCGCTTTTACCTATAATTTGACTATCAGTCGCGGTAAGGTTAAAATAAGACTGGTTGGACGTACTAACTCCATTTGTGTACCGCTTTTCATCAGAAGCGTTTTTGCGTACCGATTCTACTCCATTATCGCGAGCTGCTTTAGAAGTATAACCTTCACTGGCTAGAATCGTTTGTCCGTCTCCTGCTTTTAACCTAAACCGAAATTCTCCTGACTTATTTTTATAAACTTCAAATTTTCCCATGTCTGTATTTTGTGTTGACGAGATAAAGGTAAGGAATGCGTCTGGTATGTGGGAATAATGATTGCTAAAACCTTTTCTCTGACCTTTTTTCTAAGCTTCCTATGTCGCGGCACTTTTGCAGCTGTGAATCTGAGGTAGCAGCTCCTGTTTTGGCACCCTTTTTTTTTAGGCATCACACCGAGTGCATACAAGTAGTTGTAAAACACATACATGGCTCCCATAAAAAAAGACCGTCTTTTCAGACGGTCTTTTTAACATTTCTATTCTTAATAACGGATTAAGAAATTTGTTTTCCACTGCGTTTGCGTTGGCCTTCATCTAGAATTACTTTACGCAATCTTAAGAAATTAGGAGTTACCTCAACGTATTCATCTTTCTGGATGTATTCTAAAGCTTCTTCAAGAGTAAACTTTACTGGTGGAGCGATTTTTACTTTGTCATCGTTACCAGCACTACGTACGTTAGAGAGCTTCTTAGTTTTTGTAAGGTTAACTGCTAGATCATCTGGTCTAGAGTTTTCTCCTACTACCTGACCACCGTAAATTTCTTCACCTGGATAGATAAAGAATTTACCACGATCTTGTAATTTATCCATAGAATAAGGAATAGACATTCCTTTTTCCATAGAGATCATAGAACCGTTAGTACGGCCTTGGATCGCACCTTTATAAGGTTCAAAACCTACAAAACGGTGGTTCATAATCGCTTCTCCAGCCGTAGCTGTGATCAATTGATTACGCAATCCTATGATACCACGAGAAGGAATTTTAAATTGACACACCATACGCTGCCCTTTAGGCGCCATACTGGTCATTTCTCCTTTTCTCAAGGTTACCATTTCAACAGCTTTACCACTTACATCATCTGGTAAGTCAATGGTAAGCTCTTCAATAGGCTCGCATTTAACACCGTCAATTTCTTTTATAATTACTTGTGGCTGTCCTATCTGTAATTCATAACCTTCACGACGCATCGTTTCAATCAATACAGAAAGGTGCAATACACCACGTCCGAAAACCATAAACTTATCTGCCGCACCGGTATCGTGTACCTGTAACGCTAGATTCTTTTCTAGTTCTTTAGTTAAGCGGTCATTAATGTGACGAGAGGTTACAAATTTACCATCCTTACCGAAGAAAGGAGAATCGTTAATCGTAAACAACATACTCATGGTAGGCTCATCGATAGCAATCGTTGGCAAGGCTTCAGGATTTTCAAAATCGGCAACTGTATCGCCTATTTCAAAACCTTCTAATCCTACAATCGCACAAATATCACCAGCCTTCACTTCATCGGTTTTGGCTTTTCCCATACCGTCAAAGACATATACCTCTTTCACTTTAGTTTTAGTGACAGAACCATCACGCTTGCATAAAGAAACGTTTTGGCCTTCCTTGATAGAACCTCTTTTCACTCTACCTATCGCGATACGACCGGTATAATTAGAAAAATCTAAAGAAGTAATCAATATTTGAGTTGATCCTTCTTCCACAACGGGAGCAGGAACATGCTCAAGAACCATATCTAATAATGGCTCAATATCAGTAGTTTCATCTTTCCAGTCTAGAGACATCCAGTTGTTCTTTGCACTACCGTAAACGGTAGGAAAGTCCAGTTGCCATTCTTCAGCACCCAATTCGAACATCAAGTCAAAAACCAACTCATGCACCTCATCTGGAGTACAGTTTTCTTTATCTACTTTGTTCACCACTACACAAGGCTTTAAGCCTAGGTCAATAGCTTTTTGCAATACAAAACGCGTTTGAGGCATCGGTCCTTCAAATGCATCTACTAGAAGTAGCACACCGTCTGCCATGTTCAATACACGCTCCACCTCTCCGCCAAAATCGGCGTGACCAGGTGTATCGATGATATTGATCTTGGTTCCTTTGTACATTACTGATACGTTCTTTGCAAGAATGGTAATCCCGCGTTCCCGTTCAATATCATTGTTATCAAGGATTAAGTCTCCGGTAGCTTCATTCTCACGGAAGGTTTCACAGTGGTGTAAAATCTTATCTACTAACGTAGTCTTACCGTGGTCTACGTGAGCAATAATCGCGATGTTTCTAATATCTTTCATAAAATAAGTGCTTCTAAGCGGCTGCAAAAATACTGTTATTTATTGATTTTAAGAGCGTTATTACGTTAAATGATCGTTACCATTAACAGCTTGATTCTCAAAGCCTCTTCTTACCTTACCTCACCTCTCCAAAGAAGAGGCGTTTTTCACTCTGCTGGAAAAACCTTTGATTTTAAGCTTAAATTTGATTTGATTTTTACCAATTGCTTTTATTTTTAACTGTTCCCTTTTGCGATAGCAATATCGTTTCCAGCTTCTGGGTCATTCTACAGATTACATTCAGGTACAGCATATTTTATGATGCACAGTTCCTACGGCACTAATACCACATCTACACCATAAGCCTTTGCGTATAAATAGAGCGTATAAAGATGTGATAAACAGAAAATACGGGATCATCTACATCTATTTTCCTAAATTTAGAATCTCCCTGATAACTGCTTGCTTGTGCAAGTGGTTGTTGAGGTGTATTGTTTAAAAAAATTGAAGTAAGTAGGAGATTCATCCCATGAAAAAAGCGACCCGTTAAGGCTGCTTTAAATGTTTTCACAACGGAATAATCCTTATTGTGAATTGCTTACGTCATTATTCGCCACGCCAGACTGCAAATTATCAATGAAAATACTGCCTGAAAGCAATTCACAACAAGAGTATGTAGAGGTCTTTTTGATTTAATAAATTGTGCTAACTTCCAGGCATCCAGTAAAAGACACTGACGTGAAAAATATAAAACTCCTATTCTTACTCTTCTCTACCGTATTCATTAGCTCCTGCAACAGTAAAAAAGAAACAAATACCACTCCAGAAAACACAGGTATAACAACAGAAACACCTGCTAAAAAAAGAGCTGTCCCTAACAAAAAAAAACAATTTGATTATGACGTCATCTCTAAGGAACCTGCTGCATTAAGCCCATTTGTACGTCGGATTTTTGAAGATTCAAAAGGGAATCTATGGATGGGGACAAATGGAGATGGTGTGATGCGTTTTAATGGAAAATCCTTGGATTATTTCTTAAGAAAAAATGGTTTTGGCGGTGAAGCTGTTCGTGCCATTGTAGAGGATAAAAATAATGACTTATGGTTTGCCACAAACAATGGACTTACAAAATACGACGGAATCTATTTTACGAATTATACAGAGAAAGACGGCCTTCCCGACAGGAATTTATGGAGCCTTACGATAGATAGTAAAGGGCTGCTATGGATAGGTACTTTGCAAGGCGCCTGCACATTTGACGGTAACATATTTACCGCATTTGAGCTGCCCGTATCAAAAGCAGATCCTTTAAGAGGTGTGACCAGCACAAAAATAGTACACAGCATTATGGAAGATAGCAAAGGAACTATGTGGTTTACTACGAATAGCGGCGTTTATACATATGAAGGGGCAAGCTTAACGCATCTTTCTACAAAAGACGGCTTAGCAGGTAATGCTGTCAATAGTATTCTAGAAGATCGAGATCATAATATGTGGTTTGCAACCCAATACAATGGTATAAGCCGCTATGACGGCACTACATTTACCAATTTCACGAAAGATGGTGTTATTACAGGTGAAGAAGTATGGAGTATGTATGAAGATCAACATGGCGGTATATGGTTTCCTGCAGAAAATAATGGCGTTTACCGATATAATGGTACTTCATTTACTAATTACTCAAAAAAAGACGGTCTTTTAACTAATGCGGTGCAATCCATTTATCAAGATAAAAAAGGCATGATATGGCTCGGTGGCTACATGGGGTTATTTAGTTTTGATGGCAACCGCTTTCATTATATGACTAAAAATAACAGGACCCTCCAAGACCTTATAAAATCATGATTGTAGTGTTAAGTTGGTCTAAAATTGATACAAATATTTGAAAACGCATAATTAAGAGAGACTTCTTAAAATTACTGATTCCTGTCTGTCGATGTTCCTATTTATGACGCTTTTGCGAAAACGGAATTTTAAAAACACCTCGATCTAATGTATTTTGCCTGCCATTATCAAGATAGAAAAACGCCATTTTTGCCTCTCAACCGTTAAGTCTTTCTTAATTTAAAGGGATTAGTACTCCCTCAATTTTGTCAGACGTTTGTAAATCATAACTTTGTACCGATACAAAATATCAAATTTTATGAGTCAAGTAAAAGCAAATGACACTGTAAAGGTGCACTACACAGGGAAATTAAAAGCAAACGGACAAGTTTTTGACACCAGTACGGAAAGAGAGCCATTAGAGGCTCAATTGGGTCAAGGTTCATTGATACCAGGTTTTGAAAAAGGTCTCGTAGACATGAAAGTTAATGAAAAGAAAACCATTGAGATCCCAAAGGAAGAAGCGTACGGAGAGATCATGGAAGATCTTTTTCATAAAATACCTTTAGATCAATTGCCACAAGAAGTAAAGCCAGAGGTAGGTATGGGACTTGTTTCTAAAAACCCTGATGGTACAGAACGCCAGTTGCGTGTAGCTCAAGTTGAGGAAGATCACATCATAGTAGATGCAAATCATCCACTTGCTGGACAAGACCTAGTATTTGAACTAGAAGTAGTGGAGATTCACTAATCCTCACTCCTATTATATAGTAAAGCCCATCGAGATCTTTCTCGATGGGCTTTTTTTATGGCATTGATTTAATCAGCAATTTCTTATCCCTGATACACCAGAATCGTCCATACCGCTACTGTATTCACTTTAAGGTGTAGAGTCCGTATACCGATTGAGCCTTAACGATGCTATTTCAAACCGTTTGACCTAACAAATTAAGCTAGAAATTTTGCCGTTTGTTTTTACTGTTTTTTCTTTAAAATATAAAACCGCATCCATACGCCTGCTCCACTAGACACGAGCAGCTGCTCTTGTACTTATAGCCGTGTTAAAAAATGTGTGACGCTTTCTGGAGGTAAGTCTGTCAAGTTGAACTGCAGTGCTTACTTCTAGGATGCGTGAGTTTAGGAGAACCCATCAAAATACTGGAGTATGGAACTATCACTCCATTTAGTACCGCAGTATGTTAGACTTAACATGTTTTACCTCTTCCTACTATTTCGTATAACAATATCCCCTATATAGGGGATACCACCACTTATCTATTTTCCCTAAATTTAATATCTAATTAAAACTTACTTAAAATGAAAAAATTGATTTTCACAACCGTATTTATTTGTGCAGCAATTAGTAGTGTGCTCGCTCAATCAAAAAACTTTGATGGGCTTTGGGAAGGAACTATTCGTAAAGCTGATGGAGAAACAGTTTTCGTGAGACTCTTTGTAGAAGAAAACAACGTCTACATGACTAAAAAAGATGACGATGGTGATCTCACTAAAGATTTATCGAAGGAAGTAATGATGAGTAAAGGATATAAAGGCCAGCTCAACGCATTATGGATGGACACAGGAGGTGTATGGACGGAGACGCAGTTTTATTCTCTCTCTTGGACCTCTGAAAATGAACTTTCCGTTTATCACACCAGACATGTTTCTAACGAGGATGGTGATGGGTATTCCGACTGGGGCTATACGGCAGCTGGAAATTTAATGCGGGACAGCGATTATTAATTCCATTCTTAAAAAATTAAACAAAAAAAACCGCTTTCTATAAGAAAGCGGTTTTATTTTTTTTATAATATTCTAATTATGCAACTTCCTTTTTGTTAGTTGCAATAATAGCAAGATTATAAATTACAAGTCCGAAACCAATCTTGTTGATTGCATCTCCAATATTGTAAATCACATCTAGGTCAAGACCTCCAAAAATACCGCTGTACCATCCTGGAGTACCAGCCATGTATCCTACTGGATAAATTGCCCATCCAACAAGAACGAACCAGCATAAAATCTTATGAGCTTTCAACACCTCTCCACCAGCTGCAACAGCTAATTTCTTTGCAGCACCAAACCATATAATGTATACAATACCGAAGTAAGCTACTCCAGAAAGGAAACCCCATAGAGCTGCCATATCGCGATTAATCACTTCTCCTATGTATCCTGTAACTAGCATAACTATAGATAAAAGAATTAGGTTAACAAGTAATGATTTTTTGGCACCTGCCACTTTAAGAATTAGATAGAATTCTACCGCCATCAAAGGTACAGTAAGAAGCCAGTCAACATATCTCAAATACGATGGTGATTCTCCAAAATCTCCCCAGTATTCACGCATGTAAATGTAGTGAATACCAGCAATACCAGTGATAAGACCTGATACCAAAACAGAAGTACGCCATTTTCTATCAAACATATTAAGTGATAAGAAAAAGAAAGCACTCGCAGCTAACATAGCCATCGCTCCCACGAAGAATGTGAACCCTACGTAATCATCGGCAGCCAGTTTGACTGCCTCAAGGTTTAAAAGTAAATAATTCATAATTATTGGTTTTTATATTGCAGTAAAGATACAACGTAATAGTTAAAGTTGTTTAACTTTACAATGTTAATATTAAACAAAAATAATGTCTGAGAAATTGCGGCTTTACAACATCATAATGGTACTAAGCTTTTTTGCTTTGTGGGTCTCCATTCAGATTCCCGAACATTTGGAGTTTGCCATTGGTTACTTTCTAATCCTTACTATAGGAGTAGGACACGGAGCAAATGACCTAAAGATTTATTTTAATTTTAGAAAGTTAAGTCTAAAAAAAACAATCCTATTCATAACTATTTATACCCTAATTGTTTTGATCGGATTTGCCTTGTTTTTCTTTGTGCCAGAAGTCATCTTAACTGTATTTCTATTAATAAGTGGCTACCATTTTGGACAAGAACACTTTGAAAAATATAAGTTCAACACTTCGTGGTTGACTCATGTATTTTTGTTGTCTTACGGCTTCAGTATCATTCTTACCCTATTAGTAATACATCACCAAAAGAGCCTCCTTATTATCAATGACCTTTTAAACCTTCAAATTTCTTATACCGCTTTGTTATACCCGTTGATCGCCTCAGCAGTATTGTTAGCGATTAGCTCAATAAAGGTGATGCAAACCTTATCGTGGAAAACAATAGGCAGAGAACTCTTCTATCTGGTCATTATATATGTTTTATTTCAAACAGCAAGTTTGCTTTGGGGATTTGCGATTTATTTTATCTTGTGGCACAGTGTCCCGTCTATCTATAGTCAGATTATATTTTTGGAAGGAACCGTAACTAATTTTTCTATTAAAAAGTACCTATTAAATTCCTTACTCTACTGGATAGCCGCTCTGATATTTCTAAGCCTGCTCTATTACTTCTTAAAAGACTACACAAGCCTTTTTCTATCCACCATTATTGCCTTTTTAGGAGGCATTACATTTCCACATGTGATCGTCATGAATCAGTTGCACAAGAAATAGTTGTTGTTGTGTTCCGCTTTCGCGAAAGCAGCACATAATGATCAACCTACACCCTGGTTTTTAAGTTGCTACAAAACAATAAAAAATTAATCCATAACAACAGGTCTATTGATAGGAGTATCACTTTTAACTACTACAAAAGTAGAGATAGCGTAAAAAGCACTGCTGCTACCCATGTTTGTCCAATTTTCGAGTTCATATTCAAAATTAAATGCTGTACCAGCTCTGTTGGAAGAAAACGCATCAATTCTAGTGGGCACTTCCATTCCTGGACACCATCCTGCGCGATCTGGCATCCAGTTTCCTGGCGCTTGATTATTAACTGGGTTTGAAGCACAACCTAGCGGTGCTAGATCATGTTGAAACATCGTTGCTCCATCAATCAATACTTCATGGGTTCTAAAACACCACTCTGCACAAGGACGTCCATCAGGATCTCCAGAAGCCGTTTGTCCCCAACCAGAAATTACAGTGCGCAAGTGCGTACTTTGAGAATTTGAAGGAACATGAACCGTTCTTGTCAGGTCGAAGGAATGAGACACTCCATAAGGGATGCCACCTAGTGAATTGCTGTCATAGTTATATAAACGCGCTATTTCATAATAGGGATAATCTGGTATTCCTTCCACATAGTCAAAATCTACACTTACTTCATATCCTCGAACGTTCCAGCACTCTGTCATGATCCGTAAACTTACAGTACTCGTAAGTAGCGACTTAAAATCCGTTACATCAAATTCAAAACCACGTGGTAACTGACTGTTATCATTCCAATAAGGAGTTATGAATCGAGCAAGTTCATAGAACTCACCAGACACGGGATCTATAACTTTAACATTTGCAAAGACATCCCATTCATCACAACCACCCGATGGACAAGTTAATTGTACATACATATTAATTGCTTCAATATTTGACAGATCGCTGGGCAAATTAAAAGTTTGCACCGCACTTTGAGAAAAGCCAGCACCAAAAGCCAATCGTTCTCTAGAAAAGGTTTGGTAATTTTGAATTATAGGAGTTCCTGCACCACTAACAGTTATCACAAGATCATTTGCTATAGCTGTGTTCTGGATAGTAATTTCACCTTGAAAACTATCCACCGACAGTGGAGCAAATCGAACAAAAAGTAAATTGGAAGAACTATCAATAGGCATCACAATGCTATTTGAAAAAGCAGATCCGTCTAGGGATACTTCAAATACACTGCTAGAGCTAATTTGTATATCTGTGGTCAAATTTGAATAAGATATGGTTAGCGTTTTTACGGAAGAATATTGGTCAATTGGAGTGCCTTCAAAAAGGAGCTGACTTAAAGAAGTGGTTAAAGATACCAAATCCCCAGAACCGCCTGAACCAGAATCGTTATTGGAGTCCGAGCTGCATTGAACCAAAACTAATGCCGAAAGAAAAAAAACGATGAATCTACAAGTATTTTTTACGGGTTTCATAATAATCTAGATGTGTCTAAGCCTGTAATTTAACTCAAATAGAATAAATACCAAATTAAATTTTAACTGTCGAATCAAAAAAATAAATTGTTTTATTCCCTTTTAAGAATAATATACACACGATGGTTGTCGCTGTTGGGGCATTTTTAGAAATATGTGTTTTTTAAACAAGTAAAAATTTTAAACGTCAGAAAAGAAAAAGAAAGCCTAAAGAGACCTAGATAGGTACTGTGAGTTGAACAGTACAGCTACCATTGCTGAGCGAAATAGAAATACCTGCCATTTTATTTTATGACTACCACTTCTGTACAGAGCCTGTCAAAGTAATGAACGGTCAACGTTATGGACTAAAAACGAAGGATAGTTATGGAAGGATGACCTAATAAGACGGGTAGCAGTCAAGTCTCAAAAAGTATTAATTACAATGACTTCCAACCTCACCTATAAATTTCCTAAATCTAGACACCTATAAACAAAAGCCTTCTAATTGCTTGAACTTAAAGAGCCGAAATAGTATCTTTGCACTCTTCAAAAAATGAGTTAAAAATATGTTTGATAATTTAACTGACAAGCTCGATAAAGCCATGCATGTTCTGAAAGGACATGGAAGCATTACAGAGGTAAACGTTGCAGATACTCTTAAAGAAATACGTCGCGCTCTAGTAGATGCCGATGTAAACTATAAAATCGCTAAAGAATTTACCGCTCGCGCTAAAGAAAAAGCTTTAGGTCAAGGGGTACTTACGACACTTAAACCTGGACAACTTCTTACTAAGATCGTTAAAGACGAACTTACGGCACTTATGGGTGGCGATGTTGCTGGACTCAATTTAAGTAGCACTCCTAGTATCATTTTAATGTCTGGTCTTCAGGGATCTGGTAAAACAACATTTTCGGGTAAACTAGCAAATTATCTTACCACCAAGAAAAATAAAAAGACCCTTTTAGTAGCTTGTGATATTTACCGCCCTGCGGCAATAGATCAGTTACACGTAGTAGGAGAAAGTGTGGGCGTGGAAGTTTTTTCGAATCGTGATGAAAAAGATCCGGTTAAAATTTCTCAAGCGGCCGTTGCTTATGCAAAACAAAACGGCTTTACTGCTGTGATTATAGATACCGCTGGTCGTCTCGCTGTAGATGAGCAAATGATGAAGGAAATTGCTGATGTACATGCAGCAATTAATCCACAGGAAACACTATTTGTGGTAGACTCCATGACTGGTCAAGATGCTGTTAATACAGCAAAAGCCTTTAATGACCGTCTTAATTTTGATGGTGTTGTTCTTACTAAATTAGATGGTGATACTCGTGGTGGAGCTGCCTTATCCATCAAATCTGTCGTTAATAAGCCTATTAAATTTATAGGTACTGGGGAAAAGATGGAGGCTATAGATGTTTTCTACCCAGAACGTATGGCAGACCGTATTCTAGGAATGGGAGATGTAATCTCTCTTGTAGAGCGCGCACAGGAGCAATTTGACGAAGAGGAAGCTAGAAAATTAAGCAAGAAGATCGCTAAAAACCAATTCGGTTTTGACGATTTCCTTTCTCAAATCCAGCAAATCAAGAAAATGGGTAATATGAAGGACTTGATGGGTATGATTCCTGGAGCCGGAAAAATGCTCAAGGATGTAGACATCGATGACGACGCTTTTAAAGGTATAGAGGCCATCATTCATTCCATGACTGTTGAAGAGCGTACCCAACCGCAAGTCATTAATGGATCCCGTAAAAAACGAATCTCAAAAGGAAGCGGCACCACCGTAACCGAAGTCAATCAATTGCTAAAACAATTTGACCAAATGAGCAAAATGATGAAAATGATGCAAGGTGGGAAAGGAAAAGCGATGATGAATGCACTGGGTAACATGAAGTAATTTTCTTAGTACTTTATCATTTAAGTTTATATCAAATCCCAAGTTAACGCTTGGGATTTTTTTATTCCCTTGCAGTTGGACATCACGCAATCGGTATCGTTAATAAGTAGGTAATAAAAGAAGGTCTTTAAATTTCTTATATTGACCCATATTAGTGAATTTTACAAAAGAAATAAAGATTACATATAATTATGATTATTCTCGACGGAAAAAAAACAAGTAACGACATTAAGGACGAAATCACCAATACCGTTCAAAAAATGAAAGAAAACGGTGAAAAAGTACCTCATCTTGCGGCTGTTATAGTTGGAAATGACGGTGCCAGCCTTACATACGTTGGTTCTAAAGTACGCGCTTGTGAACGAGTAGGTTTTGAAAGCACCATGGTGCGCCTTCCTAACACCACAAGCGAAACAGAACTCCTCGCAGAAATAAAAAAACTAAACGACAATCCAGAAATAGATGGATTTATTGTACAGCTTCCTTTACCAAAACAAATTGATACGCAAAAAGTATTGATGGCAGTAGATCCAGATAAAGATGTAGATGGTTTCCATCCTACTAACTTTGGAAGAATGGCGCTGGACATGAGTACTTTTATTCCAGCCACTCCTTTTGGAATCCTAGAATTAATGGATCGTTATGGAGTAGAAACACAAGGGAAGCACACGGTTGTTATAGGCCGTTCTCATATTGTGGGAAGACCTATGAGCATTTTAATGGGAAGAAAAGGCTTTCCAGGTAATTCTACTGTAACCCTAACGCACAGTCACACTAAAAACATCACTCAAATTACCTCACAAGCAGACATTATTATTACCGCCTTAGGGGTTCCTGGATTCCTAAAAGCAGAAATGGTAAAAGATGATGTTGTGATTATAGACGTAGGAATAACTCGCGTCCCAGACGAAAGTCGTGAACGTGGTTATTATATCACTGGTGATGTAGATTTTGAAAATGTTTCGAAAAAAGCAAGTTACATCACTCCAGTTCCTGGTGGTGTAGGTCCTATGACCATAGCTATGTTATTAAAAAACACGTTACTCGCTAGAGAACGTCATAGAATTGCAAACAAATAAAAAATTTGCAAATGAAAAGCCTAGACATTATACCTGTTAGGCTTTTTTTACTTTTAAGCTTCCCTCTAAATGGAATGAATAGCACGCTTACTTACCCACCTGTATCGAATTATTAAAATAAAAAAAAGGCACCTATTCACCGGTATAGTTTGATTCTGTACCCGCCAAATAGTGACTTAAATCAAATACGTTGCACGAGTTCCATGTCTTTAGAAAAATATAAGTAATAGAAAATTACCTTAAACGACTTCCACATCTTACACATCGCACACAGCAAAATAAAAAAAAGTACGTTTAAAAACCTAGAGGCTTAGACCCTATCGTTCCAGATATTCATGTTGAAGTTTTTGAAGAATCTGGACTGCCTTACCTGCGCTAACTGCTGTATAACTACTGGCACTCCTTCTACTCATACTGAAATCTATAGAATTGCCACAAATTTCAAAATAAAACCCTGCAATTTTACAGATCGGTTTTTAAAGATAGATCAAGATGGTGAACTGCAGCAAATCTCATGTGAATTCTTAGGAACAGATAATTATTGCTCTATATACCGAATAATACTCAAAGCCCACATAGAATACCCAGATACCAACCGTAAAAAAATTTATCAAATAGACACGTTAACGGTTGCAAATACAGCTGTTTGCCCAGCAGTATTTTAAGATCTTAGAAGTCATGAAGTCTTGCGTAAGGAGTTAAAAAAAGGTTTTTTTCACATATTTTTTGTTATATTTTCCATAATATTAGTAAACTTTAGTTAAACACTATTTTATTTTTCAAAGAGACTGCTATATTTGAGTAAATGAAAAAGCAGCTCTTACTAATAAGCATCCTTATATCGTTTATATCTTGTGATCAACGACCTGTTTCAAAAGTAATTACCATTGATCAAAAAGGTTTAAAGGAAGTTACCTTACCTCTAAACGAAAAAATCAAGGTCATCAACTTTTGGGCTACTTGGTGCGCCCCATGTGTAGAAGAATTGCCTTATTTTGAAAAAATAGGAGCAAAATATGAAGATAAATTAGAAGTGATTTTAATCTCTCTTGATGATGCAAAAAACATTAAAAGTGCCGTGCAGCCATTTTTAAAAAACAACCAAATTAAATCAAAAGTATTGCTTCTAGATGACCCATATGCTGCAGAATGGATTCCTCTTATTGATGCTCATTGGGATGGAGCAATTCCAGTCACTTTGATCGTATCTAAAAATAAAAAGCAGTTTTATAACAAAGCATTGAGTTATGATGAATTACAAGATGCCGTAGAAAAATTCCTATGAAAACACTGAAAATTTTAACGGGACTTCTTTTAGTAGCACTAGCCATCGCTTTTATCTCAGGAATGTTAGACAGCCATGATCGTGAGAATTTATATGCACCACCACCTGTTCCTAAACAGTATCCGATTAAAGAAAGCACACAGGAAAACGCTACTCCGACTAGAGGTTATGGTATAGGAGATGCTGCAACTGACTTTTTATTAAAAAATATAGATGGTGATAGAATATCCCTTAAAGACTATAAAGATGCTAAGGGCTTTGTAATCATTTTTACTTGTAATCATTGCCCCTACAGTGTTGCTTATGAGGATCGCATTATAGCTTTAGATAAAAAATATAAAAACCTAGGATATCCAGTAATTGCTATAAATCCTAACAACCCAAAGGAATATCCTACAGACAGTTTTGAATTTATGAAAGTTAGAGCAAGAGAAAAAGGATTCTCATTTCCATATTTATTAGACGAAGGTCAGAAAATTTACCCTCAATATGGTGCTACAAAAACACCTCATGTATTTTTACTTCAAAAAGAAGGTGAAGAAAATATCGTAAAGTATATAGGTGCCATAGATGATAATTATCAAGATGCAACAGCGGTTAAAAATAATTATTTAGAAAACGCCCTTCAGTCTTTACTAAGTGGTAAAGCGATCCATGTGACAGAGTCCGTCGCTATAGGCTGCCGCATAAAATAAAATCTATTATAATTAATATCTATGGAGGCTCATCATCTACTCATGGGCTTTTTTTGATTTCAGAGCTTATAAATTGTATTTTTACATAAAATTACTTCATGATACTGGAACAATATTATACAAAGTGTCTTGCTCAGGGAACCTATTATATCTCCTCAAATGGTGAGGCTGCTATCATAGATCCTTTAAGAGAAGTGCAACAATATATAGACCGTGCTGAGCAAGACGACGTGACCATTAAATATATTTTTCTTACCCATTTTCACGCCGATTTTGTATCTGGACATGTAGATCTAGCAGATAAAACTGGAGCAACTATTGTCATAGGCCCTAATGCTGTTACTAGTTACGCTTTCGCGAAAGCAAAACACCTACAAACTTTTAAAATAGGAGGAATCAGTTTACAATTATTACATACTCCTGGTCATACTATGGAGTCCTCCTGCTACCTTTTAAGAGACGAGCAAGGTAAAGAACAAGCCATTTTTACTGGGGATACCTTATTCATAGGCGATGTAGGAAGACCAGATCTAGCCGCAAAATCAGAATTATCTGTAGATGATCTTGCTGGTCATTTGTATGATTCCCTCAGAGATTTGATCCTGCCCTTACCAGATCATATTATAGTTTATCCAGCCCATGGTGCTGGAAGTGCCTGTGGAAAAAATATGAGTGAAGAAACAAGTGATACACTAGGCAACCAGAAAAAAACTAATTACGCCCTCGCGCTTTCTTTGAGTAAAGAGGATTTTATTAAAGAATTAACCACTGGAATTGCGCCGCCACCAGCCTATTTTCCAAAAAATGTCTGGATGAATAAAGGGGTGAACTCTAGTATAGACGAAGTAATCTCCAGAGGAATTACTCCGTTAAAATTGGCGGCTTTTAAAGCGCTTTCCGAGGATCCTGAATACCTGGTCTTAGATGTAAGATCTCCGCAAGAGTATACTGCTGGATCAATACCTGGATCATGGTTTATAGGATTAGACGGACAGTTTGCACCTTGGGTAGGGTCATTAATTGAGAATATCGACCAAAAAATAATACTCATAACACCAGAAGGAAGAGAAAAAGAAACAGTTACTAGATTAGCTCGTGTAGGTTATGACAACGCTCAAGGGTATTTAATGGGTGGTTTTTCTACTTGGAAAGCTAGTGGTTTAACAATTTCTTCCATAGACAACATAACAGCCCAAGGATTTATTGACGGTTTAGAAGATGGATCGATAAAAAACCCTATTGATACTCGCAGACCTGGCGAGTATGAGTCAGGACATATCTGTAGCGTGCCCCTTCATACCTTAGATTTAGTGCTTGAAAAAGTCCAAAATCTGAATACCGAAAAAACCTATCATATTCACTGCGCTGGTGGGTATCGATCCGTCATATTTTCTAGCATTGCTAAAGCAAATGGTATTAAGCATGCCGTGAATGTAGAAGGTGGTTTTGGCGCCATTAAAAAAACAAATCTCAAAAATCAAAAAATAGTTGCCACAAGTAACTGTTCCTTATAATAGTATATGAAAGATATAGACAATCAAAAATGGAAAGAGCTTACCGCTCAAGATGTCAACTCTCTAATAATTGACGTACGTACGGATGAAGAAGTAAATGAAGGTATCATTCCTCATGCTATTCATTGTGATATTTTCAAACCTCAAGAGTTTATGAGCGCTATGAATAATATGGACGCTGATAAAAACTACTACGTATACTGTCGCGCAGGCAGTCGAAGTGCTCAAGCTTGCCAGATCATGGAATCACTTGGCATAAAAAACACGTTTAACCTTACTGGTGGCTATAGCAACTGGAATGGCGACACGGCAATGCCTGAATAATAATCAGATAACAAAATCTTGTTCTTATCTTGCTATTATTTCAAAACCTGCGAGTCTGTTTTTAGTAAAACATAAGAGCCGTTTATCTGATAACCGCAGCAGCGCCTGCCGCCTCAATCAAAAGGGATAAGGGTTCTGTTATCGATAAATAAAACCTTCAATTCCATAAAAGCACCTTGAAAAATGTGCCCCATAAGGGTTTAAAAAGTAAGGATCTTAGTATCATTCTGAATCAAAAGAGATAAAAAGAGACGCTGTTTCTTTATGGTAATATGAGTTAGGCAAAGGAACCGATGTTAAGATTCTTAAATAAAAGGGTTCTAGCCTTATTTATATCTGATCAAATAACATGTATAAATGGGAATAAAGCAGCAAACAAGTTATAGTAAAACCAAATTAAAAAAGCATTTTATGCCACTTCACGACATACCGAGACTTAAACATGTAGATTCAGATAATTTTTTTCTCCTCGCTGGCCCTTGTGCCATAGAAAGTGAAGATATGGCTTTGCGTATCGCCGAGAGAGTAGTTCAAATTACAGATCATCTAAAAATACCTTTCATTTTCAAAGGAAGTTTTAAAAAAGCAAATCGCAGCCGTATCGATAGCTTTACTGGAATAGGAAATGAAAAAGCTTTGAAAATATTGCGTAAAGTATCTGAAACTTTTGATATTCCTACCGTAACAGACATACACGAAGTTAGTGATGCAGCTATGGCAGCTGAGTATGTAGATGTACTGCAGATCCCTGCTTTTCTTGTAAGACAAACTGACCTTGTTGTTGCCGCAGCACAAACTGGAAAAGTGGTCAACCTTAAAAAAGGCCAGTTCATGTCGCCAGAAGCGATGCAGCATGCCGTGCAGAAAGTCAAAGATTCAGGAAGTGATAAAGCATGGATCACAGATCGCGGTACAATGTTCGGTTATCAAGATATGATTGTAGATTTCAGAGGGATTCCTACTATGAGAGAATTTGCTCCCACGGTACTTGATGTAACACATAGCTTACAGCAACCCAACCAGACCAGTGGTGTAACTGGTGGCCGACCTGATATGATTGAAACAATCGCTCGAGCTGGAATTGTGAACCATGTAGATGGTTTGTTTATAGAAACACACTTTGACCCAGCAAATGCAAAAAGTGACGGCGCAAATATGCTAGACCTTCAATATTTAGAAGGTTTAATGACTCGTTTAGTGGCGATAAGAAAAACAATTACTTCTTTTTAAACTGTTTATAATACATTACGTAGGAGCGCTGCTGTTTTCTAAAACGGCAGCGCTTTTTTAAAAAACAGCAATCTATACCTTACAGAGAATAACAGTGTAGTGCCTTCTTCAAAATCTGAATTGATTTTTGTCTAACTTACTCCTACAATCAACAAATATAGCTTTTCGTAAAACTTTAGAAATTCACTATTCTTAAGCAAGACAAGATGTTAAACTGCATCAGTAACTGCATTCGGTTTTAAAGGTGAACGCAGATAAAATAGAATAAGAAATCCTGCGATTTTCTAAAATCAACAATCATATCTTAAAAATACAGACCAAGTTGAATTTGCATAACTGAGTGGTAGTATCAACTAAAAGGAAGTAGATTTTATGCCTCATTTAAAAATTAAACAGATGGTATTTTAATCTTTTACACTTGAGAAGTACTATAATTTTACGGGTAGTTAAATTCCCCGAAACTTTCTTTTGAATCTTATAATTCATCAAATACATCTTTTCAAATTAAAAAGTAGCATCAATTTAACATTTTTTAACAACCTTTTGAAAAGGCTTATAAATAGTAAGATTCAAATTTATTTTCGTTTAAAATAATTCTATTTCACCTTATAATCAACTCAATATTTTTACGAGCTGTAACAAAGTATTTAATTGTGAGTCTACTAATTAAATAACTAACAATTAAAACTTTAAGCTATGAAAAAGCTACTATTATTAACAGTAATCCTTTTTGCAGGCATATGTACTGCGCAAACTATTCAAAAAGTGGAGGACTTCTCAAAAATCAAAATTGATACCAATGCACAGGTAGAAATAGTCTATTCCAACAAGAGTCAAGTCATCTTTAATAAAGACTCTGAAGAACTAAACGACTTTACAGTAACTTCTATAGATAACTCTTTAGTGATTATTCAAAATCCTAAAAAAAGTATCTCAGATCTTAGAATTCGCATTTATACAAATGATATAAAAGCACTTGCTGTAAAAGGAAGCAGCACGGTTACTTTATCAAAATTCAACTATCAAGATAAAATGGTAGTAATTGCAAAACAAGGCGCTACTGTAAATACTGGAGGTACTGAAATTAAAGACCTTCAGATTATACGTTCTAATGATAGCAAAGTAATTTGTGGAAAGGCAAAGAAAACGACAGAAATGGTAGATGGATTGCTGGTAACAGCGATTTAAAAATATTGGTTTTTATATTTGAAAAATGGCTTTGTCGTAAAAGATAAAGCCATTTTTTATTTATTATCACTACGCAATTAAACCTACTGTCTTTATAAAAGTCTTAGCAACAGATATCCATGAAGTTTTCGTTTATTTTTCTTAGCTTCATTGTAGTTATAACTTCTTCATGTCAAAGCGCTTAAAAGACTACATACCTTCAGATCAAGCTATTTTAGAAACTGCTTTTGGAACTAGCATCAATCTTGAATTGACCACAGCCTAACAAGATATAGATTTACCTTCCCATATAAGGTTTGCTCCATCCGGGAACTCAATAGACAATAAAAAAGCTTCTTTCGGACGTATCCTATTTTATGACAAGCAATTATCTGTAGACAATTCTATTTCCTGTGCCAGTTGTCATCAACAACAAAAGGCCTTTAGTGATGCCCATGTTGCTCGTGTAGGAATTAATGAAGTTACCAGTAGGCACAGCATGAGATTAATTCATACTGGGTTGAAAACTGGAACCGCGTTTTTCTGGGATGAAAAAGTTAATTCATCGCAAACACGAGTAACATAGCCTATAAAAGATCATATAGAAATAGGCTTTAGCGGTGAACAAGAAGCTCCTACCTTCGATGATTTATTAATAAAATTATCTCAAATTGATGACTCTCAAGTACTTTTTAATCATGTTTATTGTGGTGTATGAATCACAGAAGAACGCTTACAAGAAACCCTGTCACAATTTGTTTTTAGTATTCCGTCTTTTGATTCTAAATAGGATAACGGTCTCATAGCCACTGGGAATCTAGATGGCTCTTTTCTCAATTACAATATATCAGAGAACCTTGGTAAATTCTTATTTAGTACAGCTGCTCAGAATGGTGGTGCCGGTTGTGTGAGCTGTCATGCAGCACCAGAATTTGCTATAAAAGACAACATTCATAATAATGGAGTCATCCCTACTATCGCAAAGCTTACCGTTTATGATCATAACAATACAAGATCGCCTAGTTTGCGAGATCTAATAAATCCTGATAGCAATCTCAATGGACCTCTTATGCACAATGGCTCTTTTACTGCATTGTTAGAAATGATAGAACACTATAATGATATTGATATGACTGACCAGCGACTCGTAGATCCTTTGCTATTTCAAGGGCGAGGAGCACCTGATCCCATTGGACAACAATTAAATCTTTCTAATACATATAAAGAAGCACTAGCAAACTTTTTAAAAACCTTAACCAGTAACGAGATCTATACCAAAGTTAAATGGAGTAATCCATTTATCAACTAAAACAATTAAGGAGTCCATAATTTTTCAAAATCAACTTGAGATCCTTTGAACACATTACCATCCACTAAAGTGGAAACTCCTGGTATAGGCAAACGATCTGTATACTGCCAGAAATTCCAAGAAATGCGAGGTGAGTCCACTTCATTATAATTTGCTATCCATATTCTGGGATACTCTTTAAAATAAGAATCTGTTTTTAAAACATCTGTATAAAAGGCTTCCCCACTATAAATAATGGGCTTTACACCATAGTGAGCTTCAATGATTTTGATCCAGTTCTTAAGCCCTGCTCTTAACGAGTTTTTATCTTGAATAGTAGAAATATCCTCAATATCTAGTACTGGTGGAAGATCCCCTTTTATTAAGGAAACTGTTTGGATAAAATGAGCTGCCTGAATAGAGCTATTTACATCACTCCAGTAGTAATGATAAGCTCCTCTAGAGAATCCGTTACCTCCAGCACCTTTCCAATTATCTTGGAACCTCTTATCCTTATCGGTTCCTACAGTAGCTCTTATAAAAGCAAACTGTATGGTTTGAGTTGTATCAGCATGCCTTACCTCTTCCCAAGCTATATTTCCTTGATGATGAGAAACATCTATTCCCTGAATAGCATACTTCTTTATCCTCTTGTGTAAATAAGAATTAGAAGGCTGCCTTGAAGAACTGCGATACGAATAGCGTTCTGTTAAAATAATTGACGCAGCTATTATTAACGTGATAAAAATAATTGCTAAAGCTACCCACTGTTTTTTACTCATTTGTTTTCATCAATTTACGGATTTTTAAAAGCTCTTCTAAGGTTGCAATGCCTGATGGATCATTGATGTCTTCTAACTATGTGCAGCGCAAGAAGCGCTATAATTTCTTATGTTCTCCTGTTACTAAAACGTCATGACTGTTGTTTGATTGTCGCCAAAGCTACAACCTAAAGCTACAAAAGTCTTTCTAAAATTTTCAAAAAAACGAATAGCATCCTCTAGATCATAAAACGGCAGGCGCCATTTGTACTCCAGTTGAATTTCAGGAAACCTAGGCTCAATGATCACTTATAAATACACCATTATGAATGGATATGGCTGGACTGCTTTTATAAGTTGTACGAAACATTTACCACCAAAATTTAAGATTTAAAACGCTTGTTTTAATCTTTTTTTGTTCCATATACACCCGTAACTATACTTTGACTACCTCGTCATCAACTGGTATTCTCCTATTTCTTACCTTAATAAGCTTAAAAATTAGTGCATAACTGTCCTGATCCAGTCCTATCCAGAACTCTGCAAGGAGTGCTTCGATTTGAAAATAATTTCTCTTATCATTAAATGGATATGTGTAATTCCGCTTTCGCGAAAGCCTTGTAAATAAAACATATAAACTTGCTATCTTGTAACCTTAATACCTTAAAACTATGAAACATCTATTTACACTGTTTTTTATACTGTCAGGAATTATTGCCATGGGTCAAGGAACACAGCTCCTCAGACAACCCAGTATCCATAACGACCAAGTTGTTTTTTCTTATGCAAACGACATATGGAAGGCAAGTACCAGCGGTGGTACTGCGACAAGGCTTACCAGCGACATAGGCAACGAGATGACGCCACAATTTTCTCCAGATGGAAAAATGATCGCCTTTACAGCTCAGTACGACGGTAATATGGACGTTTATGTCCTTCCATCAATAGGTGGCGAGCCTCAACGAATTACGCTTCATCCCGGTGGCGATTTTGTGCAAGGATGGACGCCCGATAATAAAATTATCTTTAGATCTAATCGAGAATCAAAACCTACTCAATCCAACCATTTATTTACGATAGGGCTAAAAGAGCATTTTCCTGCTAAAATAGAAATAGGTAGAGCTGCTTTTGGAACTATGTCCAACGATGGGAACTACATGGCTTATACTCCTATCACATCATGGGACGCAGAGTGGCGCAACTATCGCGGTGGACAAGCACTTCCTATATGGATTGTAGATTTAAAAACTAAGGAGTTACAAACCACACCGCAATTAGATAAAGAAAGACACCTCACTCCAATATGGCATAATGATTTGGTATATTATATTTCTGAACGCGATTACACCAGTAACATCTGGTCCTACAACCCTAAGACCAAAATAGAAGAACAAGTTACCTTTCACACCCGATATGATGTTAAAAATATAGATACAGATCACAAACAGATCGTGTATGAACAAGCTGGTTATTTACATATTTTAAATCCTTTAACTAGGAAATCCACTCCACTTGCCATTGATGTGCATGCCGATTATAATTTTGCTAGAGAACGATGGGAAAAAATAGAAGCTTCAGAGTTGAGCCATCCTCATATATCTCCTAATGGAAAACGTGTGCTTTTTGAGCATAGAGGTGAGATTTTTACAGTACCCAAAGAAAACGGCACCTGGCGCAACATTTCTAACTCTACGGCTGCTGCAGACCGCAGTCCTATCTGGTCCCCTAAAGGAGATCAAATAGCCTGGTTTACAGATCAAAGTGGAGAATACCAGTTGATGATCTCAAATCAATATGGAGAAAATAAAAAACTGATTGCCATTGCAAATCCTACGTTTTATTTTGAGCCAGATTGGTCACCAGATGGTAAATACCTCACGTTTACCGATACCCATTTTAATGCTTACATTTTAAATGTAGTAACGGGAACATCTGAAATAGTGGCTACAGATAATTATGCACACCCTAACAGAACTCTGAATCCAGTGTGGTCACCAGACAGCAAATGGATCGCTTACAGCAAACAATTAAAAAGTCACTTCAAAGCTATTTTTGCTTATAACGTAGTCACCAAGGAAACCATTCAGATTACAGATCCATTAGCAGACTCTATGGATCCCATATGGGACGAGTCTGGAAAATATTTGTATACACTTACCAGCACAGATTACGGCCTTACTTCTGGATGGCTGGACATGAGCTCCATGGATAAAACTGTAAACAGATCTCTTTATGCAGTGGTCCTGTCTAAAGATGGAAAAGCCCCTAACCTGCCAGAGACTGATGAAGAAAAAGCAACGAAAAAAGAAGAAGAAAAAAAGGATAAGAAAAAAGATCCCGAAGAAACAAAAGAAGAAACCGTAAAAGTGACTATCGACAGAAAAGGAATCTACCAGCGTATCATTCCTATGAATTTTCCTTCTAGAAATTATGCCACCATGACTAAAGGTCCTGCTGGAATTGTTTTTATAGCCGAGCGTATTCCTAATGAGAAGGGTCTCAAAATACATAAGTATGATGTAAAAGAGCAAGAAGCAAAAGAATTTGCCTCTGAAGTAAACGGTATGATTTCTTCTTATAATGGAGACCATATTTTAATCTACAAATCAGGCAACTGGAGTTTGAACGATACCAATGCAGAGACTGCTGGAAAAGAAACGCTTAAAACTTCTATGCAAGTAAAAATCAACCCTCAGGAAGAGTATGCTCAAATCTTTAAAGAAGGGTGGCGTTACATGAGAGATTTTCTATATGTAGATAATACGCATGGAGCTCCGTGGGATCAAGTTTATGAATGGTATGCGCCGTGGATCAAGGATGTGCGCCATCGCGTAGATCTTAATTATGTAGTCGATATTATGAGTGGTGAGATAGCTGTAGGACATTCTTATGTTTCTGGTGGTGATGTACCAGAAGCTAATTATGTTCCCATCGGTTTATTAGGAGCAGATCTTGAATTGCACAAAGGCTTGTTTAGAATTAAGAAAATTTATACGGGCGAGACGTGGAATCCTATCGTAACTGGACCACTTTCCTTACCCGGTATCCATGTAAAAGAAGGCGATTACATTCACGCTATTAATGGTGCCGCTTTAAGCGAAAACGTAAATCCCTACCAACTACTTGAACAAACAGCAAACCGAACGATACGCCTTAAAGTGAGTGCATCAGGTAAAGAAAAAGATGCCAAAACCGTTATCGTTACCCCTATAAGAAATGAAGCAAGACTGAGAAATGTGGATTGGATAGAGGACAACAAGCGTCGTGTAGACCAACTTTCTAACGGTAAACTCGCCTATGTTTATGTTCCCAATACAGGTGAAGCAGGATTTGAATTATTCAATAGGTATTATTTTTCTCAACAAGATAAAAAAGGTGTCATTATAGACGAACGCAATAATGGTGGTGGCTTTGCAGCAGATTATATAATCGATATCATGAATCGTGAGCCTATGGGATATTTTAATAGCAAAGCAAATGACAACCAACCGTGGACTTCTCCTATGGCAGGAATATTTGGTCCTAAAGTGATGATTATAAATGAAAGAGCTGGCTCTGGTGGCGATTTACTTCCTTATATGTTCCAGCAACAAAAAATAGGCCCTATAGTAGGAACTAGAACTTGGGGCGGACTTGTAGGAACTTGGGATACACCCGCGTTTGTGGATGGTGGAAGAATGGTAGCACCTCGTGGAGGTTTCTTTGATCTCGATGGAAATTGGGCCGTAGAAGGAGAAGGTGTTTCACCAGATATTGAGGTGATTCAAGATCCTAAAAATGTGTCGGCTGGAAATGATCCTCAGCTAGAAAGAGCCGTTCAAGAAGCCTTAAGACTATTACCATCTCAAGAATTCAAAGCAAAACCAGAACCAGCAGCACCCGTTCGCTGGAAAAAAGCAGCTGGCTGGGATAAAAAGTAAAACCTAAGCATTTTCGTTTAAAATCGGCTTCGACTTTATGGGTCAAGCCGATTTTTATTTATGAGCTTTGTACGGCTGTTCTAAGTAATTTTTACTCAAAAAAGAAAGAGGTTTCAGCCCTACAAATGAGAGATCTACTATTAGAAATTGCCGGAAAATAAAAAGCCTATTTGATACCGTGATACCTATTAAACAAGAGCCACTAGTTTTTTAAAACCAGAAAACAAATCAGATGTTAAGGAAAAAAACTACTGAAAATATTAAGCTGACTTAGGAATTCTTAAACAATCAGGTAACAGCGGTAATGACATTCGTCCCAAAACAAAGAGACAACTACCTATGTCATCCATTGTAACAAGGAATTTTAGTACTTGAAATAACCCCTTGATTTTTCATATCTACAGATAAGCCATTACAACTGTGGAATTAGTATTAACGTTTCAATGCAAAATGCCCATTAAAAGTGCGCCCACCGTTTAATTCTACTAAATACCAGTAATCACTAGATGGCATTGGACTGCCATTATAAGTCCCGTCCCAGCCTTGTCCCATAGGGCTTATTTGTTTCATTAATTTACCGTACCGGTCAAAAATATAAATACGCGCATCTGGAATAGTATCTACTGCAATAACTTGCCAGGTATCGTTATATCCATCTTGATTAGGTGTGAAAAATGGAGGTCCGCCTATGATTACCGCATCCATAGAAACCGTTCCACAGCCGTTTTTATCTCTTACATAAATTGTATAAGAGCCCGGATATAAATTATTAAACCGCTGACTGTCCTGATACACAAAGCCGTCTAAAGAAAATTCGTAATCACCAGTTCCCGTTACTACAGCCGTAAGCGTATTTGTCCGTACTTCAAACTGTCCTACGTCTATTCTTAAAATCACGGCAACGTCAGATGCTATAACACTTACTGTTGCGGCAGTATCACAACCATCACTGTTAGTGACAGATACGGTATAATCGCCACCCAAAGAAACAGCTATGCTTTGCGTCGTTTCTCCAGTAGACCATAAATAGCTAGAGAACCCAGGACCTGCGTCTATACTTTCTGCAACGCCAGCACAAATACGTAAAAAGTTAGGTAATGTGACCGATGGCAGAGGATTAGTGGTTATAGTAATCTGATCGCTGTTGGTACATCCATTGCTATCAGTTCCTATTACCGTATACAGAGTAGTGCCCAAAAGCGGGATAAACGACATATTATCTGTTACCCCATGATCCCAAATATATGAATTGGCACCAACACCCGATAGTATTATGGATTCACCAAGGCAAATAATCGTATCACTAGAAGTTGCTATTACGCTAGGTAAAATGGTAACCGTTATATCTAAAGAATTAGAAACATCAGGACAAGATGCTGTTCCAGCGACCGTGTAACTTATAGTAACTGTGCCCGGAATAAGAGAAGTCACTTGACCTATGGCGTCCACTGTTGCAACCGCAGGGTTGGAAGAACTCCAAGAACCTCCTGTATCTCCGTCACTACTTACTGTTGTTGTACCTCCTTCGCATAAGGAACTTTCTAAGGCAGTAACTATTCCAGAATCAGGGCCTGCATTGACTGTTATATCTAAAGAATTAGAAACATCAGGACAAGGTGCTGTTGCAGTAACGCTATAACTTATAGCAACTGTGCCCGGACTAAGAGAAGTAACTTGACCTGTGGCGTCCACTGTTGCAATCGCAGGGTCAGAAGAACTCCAAGAACCTCCTGTATCTCCGTCACTACTTACTGTTGTTGTATCTCCTTCACATAAAGAAGTTTCTAAAGCAGTAATTATTCCCGCATCAGAGCTGGTATTTACCGTTATATCTAAAGAATTAGAAACATCAGGACAAGATGCTGTTCCAGCGACCGTGTAACTTATAGTGACTGTGCCCGGAATAAGAGAAGTCACTTGACCTATGGCGTCCACTGTTGCAACCGCAGGGTTGGAAGAACTCCAAGAACCTCCTGTATCTCCGTCACCACTTACTGTTGTTGTACCTCCTTCGCATAACGAACTTTCTAAGGCAGTAACTATTCCAGAATCAGGGCCTGCATTGACTGTTATATCTAAAGAATTAGAAACATCAGGACAAGTTGCTGTTGCAGTGACCGTGTAACTTATAGTGACTGTGCCCGGACTAAGAGAAGTAACTTGACCTATGGCGTCCACTGTTGCAATCGCAGGATCAGAAGAACTCCAAGAACCTCCTGTGTCTCCATTACTACTGACTGTTGTTGTACCTCCTTCACATAAAGAAGTGTCTAAAGCAGTAATTATTCCCGCATCAGAGCTGGTATTTACTATTATATCTAAAGTACCAGTAACAGCAAGACAAGGTGCTGTTCCAGTGACCGTGTAACTTATAGTGACTGTGCCCGGAATAAGAGAAGTCACTTGACCTATGGCGTCCACTGTTGCAACCGCAGGGTTGGAAGAACTCCAAGAACCTCCTGTATCTCCGTCACTACTTATTGTTGTTGTACCTCCTTCACATAAAGAAGTGTCTAAAGCAGTAATTATTCCCGCATCAGAGCTGGTATTTACTGTTATATCTAAAGAATTAGAAACATCAGGACAAGGTGCTATTCCAGTGACCGTGTAACTTATAGTGACTGTGCCCGGAATAAGAGAAGTCACTTGACCTATGGCGTCCACTGTTGCAACCGCAGGGTTGGAAGAACTCCAAGAACCTCCTGTATCTCCATTACTACTGACTGTTGTTGTACCTCCTTCACATAAAGAAGTGTCTAAAGCAGTAATTATTCCCGCATCAGAGCTGGTATTTACTATTATATCTAAAGTACCAGTAACAGCAAGACAAGGTGCTGTTCCAGCGACCGTGTAACTTATAGTGACTGTGCCCGGAATAAGAGAAGTAACTTGACCTATGGCGTCCACTGTTGCAACCGCAGGGTTGGAAGAACTCCAAGAACCTCCTGTATCTCCGTCACTACTTACTGTTGTTGTACCTCCTTCGCATAAGGAACTTTCTAAGGCAGTAATTATTCCAGAATCAGGGCTCGCATTAACTGTTATATCTAAAGAATTAGAAACATCAGGACAAGGTGCTGTTGCAGTGACGGTGTAACTTATAGCAACAGTGCCCGGACTAAGAGAGGTAACTTCACCCATGACGTCCACCGTTGCAATCGCAGGGTCAGAAGAACTCCAAAAGCCTCCTGCATCTCCATCGCTACTGACTGTTGTTGTACCTCCTTCACATAAAGAAGTGTTTAAAGCAGTAATTATTCCTGCATCAGAGCTGGTATTTACTGTTATATCTAAAGTACCAGTAACAGCAAGACAAGGTGCTGTTCCAGTGACCGTGTAACTTATAGTGACTGTACCCGGAATAAGAGAAGTCACTTGACCTATGGCGTCCACTGTTGCAACCGCAGGGTTGGAAGAACTCCAAGAACCTCCTGTATCTCCATCACTACTTACTGTTGTTGTACCTCCTGCACATAAGGAACTTTCTAAGGCAGTAACTATTCCAGAGTCAGGGCTCGCATTAACTGTAATATCTAAAGAATTAGAAACATCAGGACAAGGTGCTGTTGCAGTAACGCTATAACTTATAGCAACTGTGCCCGGACCAAGAGAAGTAACTTGACCTATGGCGTCCACTGTTGCAATCGCAGGATCAGAAGAACTCCAAAAGCCTCCTGCATCTCCATCGCTACTGACTGTTGTTGTATCTCCTTCACATAAAGAAGTGTTTAAAGCAGTAATTATTCCTGCATCAGAGCTGGCATTTACTGTTATATCTAAAGAATTAGAAACATCAGGACAAGGTGCTGTTCCAGTGAACGTGTAACTTATAGTGACTGTACCCGGACTAAGAGAAGTCACTTGACCTATGGCGTCCACTGTTGCAACCGCAGGGTTGGAAGAACTCCAAGAACCTCCTGTATCTCCATCACTACTTACTGTTGTTGTACCTCCTGCACATAAGGAACTTTCTAAGGCAGTAACTATTCCAGAATCAGGGCTCGCATTAACTGTTATATCTATCGCACTCACATCAGAAAGGCAGGTCCCTGTTCCAGTAATGGTATAACTTATAGTAAGTGTTCCAAGACTAAGAGAAGTAACTTGACCCGTCGCGTCCACTGTTGCAATTGCAGGGTCAGAAGAGCTCCAAAAGCCTCCTGTATCTCCATCACTACTTACTGTTGTTGTATCTCCTTCACATAAGGAATTATCTATAACACTTACTGTTCCAGCATTAGTGAGTGAACCTACCGTTGCGGTAAAATCTTCTTGAATTATATCGCCACAGCTATTTATAATGTCTACGGTATAGGTGGTCGTAACTGCAGGTGTAAAGGTAGGATTTGCAATAGAGGGATTACTTACTCCTGTTGCTGGAGTCCATAGGTAACCCACCGCCCCATTAATTGTAGCATCAACATCAGATATGGTATCACCTATACAAATAGCAACGTCGTCAAGGCTTCCAACATCATTTGCAAAGGAGATATAATCAAAACAAACCCGCTGTAAATTTGCTGCACCACCCGTGGAACCCGTAAATCCGAAGTAAGAAAAAACACTTCCTGCAAACACCTGATTAATTAAATCTCCCGTGTAGATCAAACGTTCATCACAGTCAAAATAAACTTTCATCATCTGAGAGGCACCATTCCATTCTATACGCACGTCGTGCTCTTGTCCATCTTCTACGTTAATGGATGTGGCAGAAGCTGCCACAGGTCCTGCTAGATTTTGAGGTGACGAATGATCATTCACTCCACCAGAAACCATAGCGATATGATCAAAGCTAGGGTCACTTGTATTTTGCCAGGTATCAAATTCGACAGCAAAAGAGTTAGGAATACCTTGATAACCCATTCCACCTCCCAGACCACCTATTAAAGGCACAGGACTGTTTTTCATTACAAATGTTAAACCATCAGCACCGTTTGCATCGTTAGTACCTAGAAAGATTCTAAATTCAATAATAAAATTGCCCAGCATATTGATTCGATCAGGAGACCAAATAGCTCCCGATTGTCCATTTAAATTTGGTGTAACCCGAAAACAGTCACTTCCTTGTGCGACAGCATCACCTATCAAACTTGGATTGAACTGCGCAAAAAGATAAGGTGTGCACGATAACAAAAAAAATGTTAGTGCTAGTAATGACTTTATTTTACTAGGTATTCTCATATAAATGAGTCTTTAAATTATTGTACTTTATACGATACTCTAAAATTTAGTAGGCTCCTCGTAAACAAACTCCTTCAAGTAAGAAAAGCGCTGCGTTAACTCTCCATCGCTAGTGGTCATTTGAGCACGTTCCAAAACTCCATTTTTGTCTCCATTAAAAAAGGCGGGTATGACATGCTTTTCAAACATTTCTCCAAAACCTTCACTGGCATCCTTGGGCAACTCACAGGGCAGATTATCTACCGCCATAACAGTGATTGATCCAGGAGTTTTAAAAGCGACCTCTTTTTCGCCTAGAGCGTCATAACCATATATAGGATTTGCGATAGTACTAGGTCTTAAGGTGCATGCAATAGGGCCATCAATATCACAACTCACATCTGCGACCAAGCTGATTTTAAAATCAGAATGTTTTGCATCTTCTCTAGTAAACAGATAAGGTGCCCCATGACCATAAAAATGCCCAGTGATCAACATATCAGTTACTTTAGCATATTTCATAAAGTCGCTTACTAATAATTCTGGATGGGTATAACATTCGGTTTTTGTCAGTTTATGACCGTCTTTATGCAAGTAATACTGAGGTACATCAAGAACAGTAAAGGTGGTTTGCTTATCTTCTAGAAGAGCTAACTGCAAATATTCTTTAGGCTTCAATTCCTTAATTTCTAAGGCTTCTAATATTTCTCTAATGCCACCCGCTACTTTACCGTTTCCTGTCATGACTATATGGATCCCAGGAAGTACGTTTTTGATGCGTTGCAATTCTGCTTTTAAGGCGGTATAATCAGGTAATGTTTCTACTTTTGGCAGTTCAAACAATCCATCGCGCAAACCTAATGCGCGGAAACCATTATAGGCACCTACGATACCGGCATACCTTCCAAAACCTATAAGCCTCGCACCATTCTTTTTTACAATAGTCTCATGATCATAAAGTTCTATTTTTTTATCCAGTACCGCCTTCAATAAGTCACGGTTATAAGGTTGCTTTTTTATAGTATGGGAAAAGAAAAAATACTTTTTATCAGGGATCAATGCTTCTATAGGCACTTCCTTGACACCTATCAACACGTCTGCATCACTTACATCGTCTTTTACAGCTATGCCGTGGGATGCGTACTGGTTATCATGAAATATTCTGATGGGTGAGGATTCTACTGTGAATTCCGCTTTCGCGAAAGCGAGATCTAAACGGCTCAACTGCTCTGGAGTAAACACTACTCTTCTATCTGGCGGACTTTTTCTTTCTCTTATTATAGCAAATTTCATGGAACATTTTTAAAGCAGCAATATAAGGAATTTGACCTGCAAATATATTCCTAGTTAATCAATAGTTAAACCAATACTTTATAATAGTAATACTATTAAATTTGAGAACAAACAACCATAATGCGCGCATATATCAAAGAGTATAGTCAGATAGCGATAGGAATTCTTCTAGCGAGTATAGGCTTGAAGGCTTTTTTGTTACCCAACAATTTTCTAGACGGCGGTGTCACAGGAATTGCTATTTTGGTGAGTCAGCAAACTGGCTGGGACGTATCTATCTTACTGGTTCTTTTAAGCGTTCCTTTCATTATCGCAGGGGCCTTTACGGTTTCAAAACGAATAGTCATCAAATCTATTATTGCGATTGCTCTACTAGCCCTGTCCATAAGCCTGGAAGCCTTCAGTACCATTACAGAGGATAAATTACTAATTGCAATTTTTGGCGGCTTATTTTTAGGTGCTGGAATAGGAATTACTATACGCAATGGCGCAGTGCTGGACGGATCTGAATTGTTAGGGCTTTTTGTTTTTAATAAATACGGCATTAGTATCGGTAAAACCATTTTGGTTTTTAACGTCATTCTTTTTATGATAACCGCTTATGTGGTATCTGTAGAAGTAGCTATGTATTCTATTCTTGCTTATTTAGTGACTGCAAAAGTAATTGATTTATTTATTCAAGGATTGGAAAATTTTATAGGTCTTACTATAGTTTCTCAAAAATCTAAGGTCATTGAAGATGCCATCGCGCAGCAACTAGGTGTAGGAATGACCATATATAAGGGTGCGAGCGGTTACGGAAGTAGCGGTAAAAATGAGAAGGTGAATATAATTCAAACGGTTGTGAACCGTATAGATATCAATAAGACGTTAAAACTGGTAGAAGAATTAGATCCTAAAGCCTTTGTTATAGAATTTGACGTGAACAAGGTGCGCGGTGGTGTTTTGAAAAGGTACCTAACAAAAGGCTCCAATGCTTCTCTACCTAAAGATATTATTGATCAAACATAGGAACCTCGCCACCTCATGCATCCTTCTAAAAGGTGATGCTGTACTGAATTATTTAAAATGATTTGGCATACTTTTTACGGTAGTATCTCTGTAGATGATTATCTTTGCAATTCATATTTTCAAGGATTATTAATTTTTGATTATTAATTTTTTTGACAGCGTCAAAAAAAAATGGGGTCGACTGGTTTTGACAGCGGGATCGACTTAATCGTAAGCATGTAGAGCGCTGGAAAACAGCTCTTAAATCTCATTTTTCAAATTTTTTAAACGGCGATAACAACTACGCCCTAGCTGCATAATCCGAATCACAGTAGGATAATGCCTCGGTCTACCAGGTAGACAAGCAGGAATTCTCTCAAGAGCCTTGATTTACGGCGATTGATTATGAGAATTCGTAAAAGTAAATCTATCCTCATCAGGGCTTTGATGTTGGGGAGAAACTCAATTGAAGACAAGCGTTACTTTGGTAGTTTCTAACCGGTGTACCGATTGAAATTAAATGGAAACTAAACATGTAGAAAGCTTTTGATTCGCTCGTTTGGACGAGAGTTCGATTCTCTCCGACTCCACAAAAAACCACTGGCTAACGCTAGTGGTTTTTTTATGCAGTCGCGAGAATCACGGCCAGCGCCACAACTCGCCCATTGCTCCCGCAATGGCGTTCTCCGACTCCACTTTTAACCTCTTAATCTACTGATTAAGAGGTTTTTGTATTTTAAGGGGCATAATAAGGGGCTTATTTTAAGTATTGCAGATTATTAATAACTGCCTTATTTTTTAATCAAAATATAATTGCACCCTCTAATTTATAAATTTAATACCACCTATTAACTGCCGAATCTGTTCACCTCTTTGCAAAAGGTCTTTTTAAAAAGAGCTGCGCTTGCTGCAGAATAAAATTGATAAGAATTTAAAGGAACATACATCTACTTGAATAAGAACTAAAAAGATTCAAAATAGAATTACAAAAACAGAGGAAGACGATATGTGGTGGAAACGAGTTTTTAATGTTGATACTAGTAGTACGAAATAAGGCAGTGTGAGCGATTTAAAAAACTGATTGACACATATACCCACTTCTCCGTTATACTTCCACAGGCTTTTCTGTTTTTATTCAAACACAGCTATTTTACACCAATTCTTTCCTTTATGTAATACTTTAAAACCTGTTTTTAAAATAACAGCTCCAATTGCGGAAACCCGTACACTTACAAGAATAATTTGATGTTTATTTACACATTGATACCAACTAAATCAAGTAAGAACGTTAAGATAGGTGTGTCCAAGCAAGCAAAAATGACAAACTAAATATGAGTGTTTATACTCATATAAAATAAAACCTTATCAATTAACTTTACCTTGATGCTAATTTGAGTAAATCCCTATAGATGAAAAAACTGCTTTGTTAGATTTTGATAAAATAGATGAGTAGGTTTCCCATCAATATGATGCTGATTAACCATAATTTAAAAAGAATGCACCCGGATAAAGAACATATAAACATAGGTTTATCCGGAGATTATTAATGTATATGTGTTACTTTAGTGCACATATAAGAAGTTACCATTAATTACGTGGAACTATGACAAACTAAAAAATTCATAGCTTTTATACACCTTTAGGGACTTTTAGTTTAGTGAATTTTGTAAAACTTGTGTTCACTGAGAAATATTCCATCCATTTTTCAGATAGATTTTCTGATATATAATACTTACGTAATTTATAAGACTTAAAATGTTTTAAAATACCTAAATAAGAATTCATACTACTTAAAAACAATTGCTTTTCTGCTTTGCTAGGATTTATAGTATGCTCTATTAGTTTATTTTGTTCAAGTATTGCTGCGTAAAAATTACCTTTGGTACGTTTGCTAACATAAATTCTGTTGGTTTTTATAAAACCTCCAATATAACTAACTCCCTTGCTGTAATGTTGTAGATAAATCTTTTTGGGATGTAATTTTAAATGTAATTCCGTTTTTAAAAATTTAGAAATTATAAGGATTAAACTTTTTAAGTAAGCTTTGTTAGTATGCACCAATACAAAATCGTCAACATACCTGCCGTAATACTTGACGCTTAATTGGTGTTTTATAAAATGGTCTAAAGCACTCATATACACATTTGCAAATACCTGACTGGTTAAATTGCCTATGGGTAAACCATAACCGTTTTTGGCAGCAAACAAACTTTTATCTTTAGGTAAATTATCCCAATTACTTAAGTTACCTTTTATTATAGCATTGTTTACTGGTTCATAAAACAAAATAGTTTTACAAAGGTTTAGATACAGCTGTTTGTCTGCTCCATTATATTTTGCAGTAAAAAGCGTTTCAATTTTAGTAAATAAAATAGCTTTATTAATGTGCATAAAAAACCCTTTAATATCTAGCTTTAACAGATAACAATCTTGCGTATAGTTTTTTGAGCATTTACGTATAAAACCATCAACTCTGCCAATACCGAAATGCGTGCCTTTTGCTTTACGGCATGCATAACTATCGTAAATAAAATGCTTCTCAAATACAGTATTCATTTTTTGTATAATTAAATGGTGTACAACTCTATCTCTAAAATTAGCGGCAAATATTTCGCGTTTTACAGGTTTATCTGCCACAAAAGCAATGGAGCTACTAATGGCATAAGTGCCACTTTCTAACTCTTCTTTTAGCTGTATTAATTCTTCTTCTAAATTAAGCTCAAAAGCCAAGGCATTTATAGTATTGCGTTTGTTTTTACGGCAGCTATAATAGGCTTTAAACAAATTTTCTAACGGTATTGTATGTTTTTCTGCCATAAAATTGTTGCATAAAAAAGGCGACAAAAATGCCGCCTTTTTAGTAAGAAAGTTTGAAAAGCTCGAACTGCACGCACGTTGTTTGTGTTGTTCTTATTGTTGTTGTTCTGATTACCATTGTTGAAATTCTGTTTCCACGCGTTATTGTTATCGTTCTCCGTAGAACTCCAGTAGTAATGCAACACCTTAATTTTTGAACCATTACCGAATGGCAAGGAGCACTATTTTGCTATATGATATACTATATAGCTAAGGTGCCTTTTCAAAATAAACGCACACTTGGTAAAACCTTGGTCTTACACAATTCTGGCGTTAGTTGTAGTACTCTTTTTCCAGCCTACCACTTGCTTTCCTATACTGTTCATAAGGTCTGCTAAAACACTCTGCCTTTTTATAGACACGAGTTTTAAATCTACACAAACCCTAATTTCTAATTTTAATATTTCAAAATTATCTAAAAACTCGTTTAAAAACGCAGTTTTTTCTTGCGCTCTGTTGGCACGGTAAATACAACGCATTAGCACCAATACATCGCGCTCCATATCTCTACCCAAACTATACTTGTATTCTTTAGGGAAATTTTTGGTGCTTATAAAAACTTCTAATACTAGTTTATAAGTATCTCTGTAAACCGGTAACTCAGTATGTAATGCCATTTTTAAAAAATAAAAACCGACCGCTTGCGCGGCACTATTTAAATTGATAAATAACTAAATAATTAAAAAGCTCGAACTGCACGCACGCTGGTTGGGCTGTTCTTACCGCTGGGGCTCTGACTACCATTGTCGAAATACTGGAACCACGCGAAATAGTAATCGTACTCCGTAGAACTCCAGTAGTAACTAGTAGCTCCAATATTTGTTCTCTGCACATACATAAGGTTTAATTCTCTTTTGGTAGGTAAGCGCCAATCTTTAAATTTAGCTCCGTTAACATCATGATTAGCGGCATTGCTCAATAAATCATTTGCTTCATACCAATTTGATAAGCCTTGGTCTTGCATGGCTGCAACCAAACCATGCGTTCCATCTGTATTTATTTCTATAACATAACCACCTAACTCTGCGTAAAAGGTGTTTACATTGTAGGTTGGTTGTGTTACAGTTTTAGCATGCAAAGCATAGGGCACACTCAATAACTGGCTAGTGCCTGTTATAGTGTAACTGCTTCCTCCTGTTGGGTCGGTTTCTGTTTTTATAAAATAAAGTCCTGTTGACCAATCTATGGTTGTAAAATCACCACTAACAACACTTCCTGTTCCTATTTCTAATGTTACCAATCCATTAATATTCGTGGTTGGCGTTTGGGTTTCTATGTAAACTGCTGTTCCTGTTGCTGTTGTTTGTAATATGCTTATTTGCATACCTACTGCTAGGTTGGTTACTAAAGCATCGCCACTGTCTCTTACAACCGCTTGATAACTCATTTTTTCTGGCGTTTGAGCAAATGTTGTTGCAGCTAGTAATCCTGCTACTAAAAATGTGTATAATTTTTTCATCTATAATTTTATTTTTTAATGATTTTGAATGTTTTTAACTCTTGGTTGTTTTGGTTTACTTTAAGCACATAAGTGCCTGTTGCCAAACTTTGCATGTCTATTTGCGTGTTAGATTGGGTTGTTAGGCCTTTTGTAACTGCTCTGCCTTGTAAGTCATAAAGGGCATAGCTTAAATCTGATAGTGTAGCATCTGTTATCGCCAGTACTATATAATCTGTAGTAGGATTAGGATAGGTAACGGCAGTTAAATTTACTGTTGTTAAATCTGGATTACTTAAAGTAAAGAGTTCTACACTTTGTTGCACACCTTGGGATACTGAACCACCTCCTGTGTTGGTGGTGTAAACCAATTGACCAACTGAATAGCTGGATGAGCCTCCACTGCCTGTGGATTCTCCTCCAGACGCTGGAATGGTCTCTTGTGAATAGATTGAGTGTGTAGCAAATAATAGACACACTAAAAGTGCAGTTGTTTTCATTGGTTTTTTTTTAAGATTTTGCCTTTTTTCGACCCTAAATGATGAGAAGAAAATTAAATCGTCTAGGTTAGTTAACTATAAAGATACGCATTTAACGCAATTTTTTTAACACTTAAACAAATTTAATTTTTTAAAAAAAAATATTATAATACTGATTATAAATGAAATGTAATTTAAAAAACTTACAAAAATACACGTAGAATAATAAATAACTAATGGTAATCGAGTAGACGGCTGACAGTGAAATAACTGCCAGTGCGCCTCTCACACCACCGTACATACGGGTCTCGTATACGGCGGTTCAAAAAATCGAAGTTTGCGTTCTATTCAGATAATCTATCATA
>Ga0222644_1000113_pt1 | contig 41696 bp, 36 predicted proteins | sample AntAcemetagen291_FD_179800 | JGI IMG/M metagenome (GOLD analysis project Ga0222644, IMG submission 179800) | Saline water microbial communities from Ace Lake, Antarctica - #291 | ecosystem: Environmental > Aquatic > Non-marine Saline and Alkaline > Saline | place: Antarctica: Ace Lake...
GCCCAAGTTACAGAGGTATCATAATCTGGCATAGAACGGAAATGAACATACTTATAATTTTGCCCTATGTCTCGCATTCCTTTTTGAAGTTGCGGTTGCTCATAATTAGGATATATAGTAGGCTTGTCATGAATGACAAAATCAAATACCATACTGGAACAAATGTTGACCACGAGTTCACTGTGGTAGCAGGTATTTACTAATAAAGCAAAATCTTCCTTAGTAGGCATGACTTGATTCCATTGTGCTCCCATAGGTTTCCATAAAGGATCTATAGATGTGATGACATCTTTATATTGCTCTAAAACAGCAGCGTATCTTTCAGAAAAATCAACAGGCACTTTTCTATAAATAATAGACAGATCACGACCTTCTTCTCGCAGTTTACGCACAGCGATGGCCGTATCTTCTAAATAATACTGATCTAATGGCGAGGTGGTTTTATCATCTCCTGAAAAACAGATGTATTTGGTTTGGGCATCTAAGCCATGAGTTTCACAAAACTGCTTTCGCGAAAGCAAGATAGAAGCATTATAGTGAGGCTCAAATTGTGGGGTTCCCGTGACAAATATTTGTGCTGCTTTTATTTTGGGGTAATACTCCAATAATTGTTGTTTCATCAACTCGGACCAGACAAAATAATAGTCGGTCTCCACCGTAGTCATTCCTTTAGGTAAATTGTCCCAACTGTATATCCAGCAAGCGGTCTTGATCCCTAAATCTTGTGCTGCAAGAAGAGGAGCAATGGACTGCGTAGCACGCTGCGTTGTGCAAAAAACTAATTTTGGCTGGTGTTTTTCTAACTGGGCTTTTAACTGCTGATAGCGGCCTGTAGAACGCTCTGCTGCATTTATTTGATCCATCAATCGCTGCCAGCCTTTTGGTGTTGCACAAAAAGTTTCTTGGAATTTTACAAAAATGCTTTTAGCGGTATTTTTTAAACTGTTCCACCGCAGCGGAAACCTATAAGTTAGGTATACTTGATCTTGAGTACGTTTGCGTGAAAGCGCCAATTCTACTCTTTTACGGGCATGATTGAGTACCGTAGTTTTAGGATGTGTTTTAGTGCTTTCGATCTTGAGCTCTGGATACCCTAATTCTTCTTGGAGAGAAAAAATGGTGTTGTTCCAGTAGGTAATATCAAAACCTTGTTGCTCTCCTATTTCTTTAAATTGAGTGAACGCAAAATTACGCAGTCCTACCCCATCAGGGAAGAGTATAAATACTTTAGGCTTTGATAGTTTGTTATGCTCCATTTAAGGCTTTTACTCGATATTAATATGCATTACCTATTCTACAATTCTTTACTAAAATAAGGTAAAACCTATGAATCATCTTTTTTAAACTCCTCACTCAGATGTCTGAACGAATACGTACCTACTAACTTTCTTTACGGTACTTTAATTTATCGCGTTGTACTTGCTCAATAGGTAAGATATCAGTTGCCTTATAATCCAAAGCTTGATGGACGGCTTTTAAATCACGAGCGAGCTTTCTCATTCCAGCTGGCTCTAAAGAGGCGCTGTGATCGGTTCCTTTCCAAGTACGGTCTAGTGTGTAATGACGCTCTACTACATTAGCTCCTAGTGTGTATGCGGCAACATCTACGGCTATACCTAAGTGGTGCCCAGAAAAACCAATGGTCTTTACCCGATTGCCATACTTTTTAATCATGATCGTTATATCCAGCAAACACACATCGGGAAACGGCACTGGATAACCTGAGGTACAATTGTATAATACTAGATCTTTTGCTCGATTGTGTTTTTCAAAGAACTGTACGAGTTCTTCCATCTCCTCTTTAGTCGTCATTCCTGTAGAACAGTGAATTTCTCCTTTGTAATTTTCACACAACCAGCCTAGCATCTCATAATGATTGTTACAAGCACTAGGTATTTTTATAAATTCTGGATTCAATCCTGCAATTTCTTGGGCACTTGTGGTGTCCCAAACACTGGTAGAATAAGTAATTCCTACTTCTTCACAATAAGCTTTTAACTCGGCGTGTTGATGCACATCAAATTCAAGGAACTCCCGATGTGCTCCATAGGTAGTTCCATAAGAATTGGCAGGATTGGGATGCGGTGCGTTGTACTGCTCCTCGGTAAGGAATTCTTTATTATGACGCTTTTGAAATTTTACCGCATCTACTTTACAAAAAATGGCGGCTACTTTAATCAACTCTTTAGCGATTTCCATGTCGCCTTTGTGGTTCCCACCTATCTCAGCGATGGTATAGGGAGCTTTATACTTTGTCATAACGATTATTGTATTTTATTATAAATTCAATCGCCTCCCGAATGGCTCCTTCAGCGCTGTTTTGTTGCAGCAGCACATCTGCGTGGTTTTTTATAGGTTGCGTAGCATTTGCTGGAGTAAATGACCAACCAGCAGCACATATGTTTGCCATATCATTCACATCATCGCCTATATAAGCAATGTTTGAAAAAGATAAGTTTCTATCGGTAACGATTCTTGAAAGCAAGCTGTACTTGTCTTTGACTCCTAGAAAGACGTCGTCAATTTTTAATTTCTCCATCCGGCTAGCAACGATCTGTGAGTCTTCTGAAGTCATGACTAGTACCTCAACTCCGTACTGACGAAGAATTTCCAATCCCATACCGTCCCGCATATCAAATTTTTTCATCACCTCACCATCTGCTCCATAATAGATACAACCATCAGTAAACACACCATCTACATCGAGGATGAGATGGGTAATGCGATTGGATTGTTTTCCTTTTTTCAATCGAGCGGCAAGTAGTTCTTCCACTATTTTCCAATCGGTTAAGGAATCAATCTCGGTAAGGCTCTCCTCCGGCATAGGAACCGTTGCGATATTCCCACTTATTCTGTTTTTGCTTTCGCGTAAAGCGGAATCAGTGGTTACATAACACGCACCGTTTTCTATCAATAAACCATCAAAATCCTGCCTTCTAGGTCTATTAAAAATATCGTAATTCTTAGGGGTACCGTCTGCGTGCCAAGTAAATCTATGTGTATTTACTACCGTGAGTGCGCTGTCATAATTCTTACCGTTTATTACAGCATCTAGCGTATTATTAATATCTATAGCTGTAGTAAAAGGAGAAGTGGCTTGTAACAAACAGAATAAATCAAATTTTGATGTCAACCCATCGACAAATTCCATGATGGCGGTTTCTGTGCTGGCCGTATCTGCAGCGCTTTTTTCACTGCGTTTTACCGTTTTTACTTTATCGGTCCAATGGTACTCACGTTCAATAAAGGAAAGAATATCCTCATCATCAGTAAACACATGGACCTCATCTAGGTGCGAGGCTATGGCTTCTCCTAGCACCCAGCAAAAGAGTGGTCTTCCTAGAAGCTTTCTTTTATTTTTACCGGGAATCCCTTTGGAACCAGCACGTAATGGGATAAATCCTATGGATTTCATTATTTTAGAATTCTAGTCAAATTTAAGTAAACAAGGGGAGAACTTGTTTACATATTACCTTTTAATCGACGCATAAGCATTTAGAACTTGTACACTTATCGCATCTCTAGAAAGTAAGGGTACCATTTGTTTATGGTTAAAGGCCATCGCATTTTTTATAAGCAGAGGATTTGTTATAGCCATCAAAATAATTTCTTGAATATGCTTTACATCCTCACAATCTTCAATGAGCAATCCATTTTCCTTATCCTGTATAAGTTCTGCTGTGGCACCACCAGGATTTGATTGTATGGGAAATGCTCCAGCACAAACGGCCTCTAACAATGTGTTGGGCATTCCATCGCTATTAGAATTGCCTATATAAATTAGACTATTGCAAAAGAGTTGGATCAACTCTTCATGCTCCATAAGTCCTTTGATGGTCAAATGCGGTATGGAGCTCTCTTGAAATTGAAAGACGTCATCATTTTCTACTCCAAAAACAACCACTTCAAAATTAGCAAGTTGAAGTGAAAGTTGTTCCAGTGCTTTTAAAACAGGCACTGCTCTACCAGATCTGTTTTGGTTGCCTTTTACGGCAATGATCTTGCGGTTCTCCAAAGGGATTTTATACTTTTCAAAAACACCTAAGTCAAAACCACCACCACCAGGAAACACTCCTAAATGTGTTCCTGTAAAACCTAATTTGTTAGCAATGGCGTGGTCTCTCTTACAATCGGCAAACATATAGTTGACCCGAGGCAGCACCTCTTTAATGTCTTTTAAATGTGATGGTTCCTTCCTAAAATAAAATAAATCGCTGCCCCATGAAGAGTAAATCCACGGGATTTTGTTTTGTAACATGACTGATATAATAGGAGTGCAGCTCATATATAAAGCAAACGAATGAATCACGTCTGGTTTTATTTCTTGTACCGCTCTCGCAAAAGCGTCTGCTACTTTTGTATCATACTTAAGCACTAGGGAATGGTACAATTGTGGCAACTTATTTTTAATCAACGTACGCCCGCGTTTTTTTAAAAAGCCTTTTTTCCATCCAGTAACTTGAGTCATCCAGCTCATAGATGGAGCATAGCCTTGGTCTTTAATATCAAACCAATAGACCTCGTGACCACTATCTCGCAACTGGTCCGACCAGCGCGTGAAATGCAAATTATTCATGGAAACTAATAGTATTTTCATTCAGTCAATTTAAACAACCTAGTTAGAGTTCTAAGTTCCTAATAACGTATTAAATATATCAAACTCCATTATTACTACCAAGATATTTATTTAAAACAGTGTAGGGTTAGGTATTTCTTTAGTTTTAAAAAAATTATTCTTTACCGTGGTATTAATAATTTTTTCCAAAGCACGATAAAAGCCAGGCTCTTTTTTATCTTGATAAATCACCTGATCCTGATCGATATAACTTTGAAACACTTCTAATCCTACCGAATCAATCAATACTGTTTTAACTCCCAATTCTCGAGCTTCTATAGTACAACCTGAATAATTGGTAATATGTAATATAGAGTCCGTTAAAACCTCTGGTAAAGGATTATCAATTGGACTTTGAATGTTGTATGTTCCTTTTTCTACGTCACGCTTATTCAAATAATATTCTATAAGAGGAGCATCTAGAGCGTTACTAGGATGTAACCGAAGCACCCATTTATATATTGATTTCTTTATCAATTTGATAATCTCTGGAGTAAATGTGTTTTCTAGTGTAAATAAAGGAAAGGTCTGAAGTGTATATAAAATAACTGATTCCTTTTCTTCAGATTGTTCTTGCTGCTGTTTATTCTGCAGGTAAGCAAGCCACGGCTGTCCATAGACTTTTGCAATAGCAGCTATTGGAATGGACCATGTATTGATCTCCTTTGCAGACTCTTGATCCCAGCACCAGTATTCCCTAGGCATGATAGAATAACCAGTTTTGGGAACTTTAGTCCAGCTGGCATAAGCCATGTGAACTTCTGTTTGCGGACCGTGTTGAAAATCTACCGTTAGAACCTCGAGTTGATTTGCTGCAAACATACAAGACCACATACTGTCAAAACCGTAATAACTCACTGCGATGACTTTCTTTGTTTTGGCCTTTATCAAGTATTGCTTATAAAAATTAGCATATACTCGAATTTTAGTGGACCAAACATCCAATTTACTTTCCGTCAGTTGCTCAGCAATTTTGTTAAAGCCGTTTTTAATTAGGAATTGTTTTAATTGATCGAGCTCTTCCACAAAATGAGCTTGTTGATTTTTAATCGCATTAAAAACCTTAAGTAATTTGTATTTTTTATAATGAAACTCTAAATACGGACTTACTTTCTCAACAGCAGCTTGATTATAACAAGGCAAAGGACTCCTTTTTATTTCAAAAGTAAAAGAGTCGTTTTCTAATTCGTTTGCAGAGATCATAGAGTCAAAAAATCTATTGAAATAGACACCTTCATGTTTTACTTTATGCATATCAAGACTCATAAATAGCAATGCTCTAGGCGCAATACTTTTAAAGAATCGATTATAATGTAAATAAGAATTCCATAATTGAATCAGCTTGTCTAATTTTGATTTGCTTTCTTTCTTAGAAATGTTATCATAGGGAGCTTTAACATCCTTTTTCTTTAAAGAATGGATAAGAGCATAATACAATTGTACTCTTATATGCGGCCAGAAATGAATATCATTATAAAGCCATTGATCTACAGGGTATTTATTTTCTATGTCGAGAATAAATTGCTTGATATCTTGATAATTAGAAACTCCTTCTATCATTTACTCCTTTGTTTCTGCATGAATAGATAATTGAATAACTCCTAACTGCCTGTCGTATTCATAAGAATAAGCGTTATTTCTATAATGTAAGATAAGGGTTTCTAGCAACCTATCATTGACCTCATTCATAGGGAACCGCGATTTTGTCTTTTTCTTCAACAGTCCTTTGATGTCATTCTTGATACTTTTTGATGCCTTACTTATTTTTATATGCACAGGGTGATTTAGTGGTTGTTCTACGAGACTTGCTAATAGACCTTCAATTTCTTGCCTGTAATTTTCAAAATCCCAGGTCTCCAAAACCTCTTTTAAAACGGCATACTCACTAGGATCACAAAGCGAACCCCAATGGTGATTTAGATTTGCTTTTGTGGTGTTACGCTTTCGCGAAAGCGTATAATATTGATGATTGATCTGCTCTAAATGGCTATGTAACGCCTGCTTACTGTTCGTATTTCTATACCCTTTTTCATGCCATTGATGTAACAACAACAATTCTTCTTGATAAAGAACGGTTGTAACTCCTGCTCGTTCTAAGCGGTCAAACATATCAGCATCCTCAGCACCCCAATTGTGGTAAAACTCATCAAAACCATTCAAATCTTGTAACTTCTTGGTATTAAAAATGGCAGTACCCGTTAATCCACCTATAAAATCTACCTCGTAGTCGTTGAACTCTTTGTAGACTTGGGTCTCGGTTTGTTTTAAAAAACCATAAGGAAAATTGTAAACCACATCTTCCGTTGCTAGCTCCATAGCTCTTTCTATAAATTGAGGATGTACCATACAATCCATATCCAAAACCATAAAACAGGAAGTCTTGCAAGGGCGAAGTACCATATTGATAGCACGAGTCTTATGAAAAAGCTGTCCTTGTGTAGGGCATAGAATCAAGTAAACCTGAGGATAATCATGTTTTACAAGGGCTTTTAATCGCTCCTGATAAGCAACATCACTACCATAATCAACTACGGTGAGCCCTGCATCATCGTAAAGCTGTGGCACAATAGCATCCAGAGTGTTTTTAATGATTTCAAAACTTCTGTTCCTATTGACGATGACTATGGAAAGTTTCATTTATTAATTTATTTAAAAAAAACTTTATTTGAATATATCAAGCTCTTTATCCATCAGTCCTTTTAATTTATAAAAGGATTCTAAAAGTCTAAACTTAACTAATAGAGTTTTAAAAACTTTAAACTTAATAAAAAATAATCGTTTTTTATTTTTGAATATTTTAGAGGTAACATTCAAACGCTCCTTTTGAACTGGAGTAAACTCAGCAGCTAACTTCAGCATCCAAGGCTCTAGTCTATTGCCCATGTGATAAGCATGATTTGTTAAGGTAGATAATCTATAGCCGTCTGTTAAAACCGCTGGTTGATCTAAAAATTTAAATTCTGAATTACCTCCTAAAATATATTCTGAATTTTCATAAGGCAATGCCTTAAAAACCGAATTGTTATAAGTGACACAAAAATGTCCATTCCCTACAACCGCTTTTAAATTACTATTTGAACGCAGGGTCATATATTTTGTTTTAAATTTTTCATCCAGCCATGGCCACCCAATACTTTTGGCATATCTAGTCATGGACTCTTTATCCACTACATTTTCAAACCTTAATTTATTTGAAAAAAAATAGTCGTACCAAATATTTGCAGTCAATCGATTATGTGTTCTGAATATAGGAACTGGAGATACGGCAGCAGCCTTTGTGAAGTTTTTAAAAACATCAAAAACGTGTTTATCCCATTCTGGTAAAAAAAGCACATCTGCATCTGTTACCGTCACGTAAGGTGACCTCACATTCCTCAACACACTTAAAATCGCATTTACTTTACCTACAGGTCTTGTAATGATGGTTAAATCATCAATAAAACCTTGTTGATGTAATTCTACTAATTTATTTTCTATAGAAACCGAACGGGATCCATTTGCAACTAAATGAACCGAAAAATCATAAACAGAATTCGTTTTTAAAGATTTCAAGCAATGCTCCAATATATTTAAAGTGTCTAAAAAATAAGCCTCTTCAGAAATGAAGTAAGGAATTATAATGACATGACTTTTTCCAGCCTTATCAATTCTTTTATTTCGTACAGGATTATCACCTTTTCTCATTTTATTTAAGGAATAAAAACCTAGCTAAGATATTCATATTGTTTTTATGAAGATAGTGAGCAATCAATTTTTTAAACTTTATTATTTTATAGCTTCCCCATTTATGATGATAGTTTAAAAGCCCATCAATCATTTTTCTATTCTCTACCAGCCACCATCTATTCTCTTTAATAACATAACCTGGTATTTTTTGCATAGCAATATTTTGTCGTACTAGCAACGCATACACCTCTTTTTCAATAGGTTGTTGATGTTCTTTTTCTAAGTGATGAACGTGTGAATTCAATACCGCTGCATGTCTAAATCCAGCAAATTCTATCTGAGTTATAAAATCGTTATCTGCAAAATAAAAGTCAAATCGTTCATCAAATTTTTCAATAACTCGAAAAACCCTTTTATGAACTACAAAACACCATCCTTTAAAATGTTTTTGAATTTCATAGCCTTCTACAAATTTTTTATCATTTTTATTTACCATCCATAACTTATCTTCATTGGGGTCCACGGGCGAAACAAGATCAAGATCATTTGCACCTAACACATTATAAATGTTTTTAAACCAATCTTTATAAAAAATAACATCATTATTTGAAAAACAAATCAGTTTCCCTTGAGTTTTTTGAAGTCCTATATTTAAGGCTTTGTGAAAATTGAACTCGCTTAATAAATAAGGAACTACGATACCTTTGTCTCCAATAATTCTTTGAGTATGTTCTACATCGCCACTTTCCACAATGATAATTTCAAATATGAACTTAGAAGTTGATAAGGTAAATGATTCTATCGCTTGCTTTAATAAAAAAGAGGAGTTTTCATCACAGACTCTCGACAAAAAAACAATAGATACATCCATTATTGCTTTTTTGAATTCAACAATCGTGCAATAGCCTTTTCCATTTTTAATTCGTCTGATCTTAATTTGAGCCTGCCTTTAGCTCCATCTATATATAAATTAGGCAAATGATGTATGAGACTTTCTTCAATCTCTGAAATACAGATAAGTTTTTTCATACCTCCATATTCATAAATATCAGTATTTACTTTACATTTCACACTGTATTTGTTAATCGGCTTTACTGATAAATTTAATTTCTTTCGCAACCTGCGCAATGCCTTTTGACATATACTTCTCTTTTCTATAACCAGCAGATTAAAGTTGATTTTCTCTCCAATTTGCAAGAGTTGTGATCGTGTAAGAATAAATGTAGCCTGATGTACATTATTAAAATGTGCAAAAACCTTATGATCATAAACCTCCACAGAATTAAAATCCCATTTAAAGTCTAAATGATACCCAGGATAATATTTACCTTTCTCATTAAATTCATATTGAATCAACCCTGAAATTCTATTCGAGGGCAATAAATTAGAATACGCAAAATGATTATCCAGATGATACTCTTCAAATAAATGATCGTTTTCGCCATACAGAAACATATCAAAATCATTTCTTTTATCCCATATAACTTTTCTACAGGTCAAAGGCAGTAACTGGTAATCATCGAGCTCTACTACATTCACTTCATCTATACCTATGATATCAAGAGGTATGTTAGATTGAACAACTACAAAGACTTCATATTTCGTAAACATCTTCAATGCTCTAACTACTTGCTCTAAATAAGACAGTTGCTCTTCTCCATAGTTGACAAGAACTGCAAGTAGTTTCAATTGATTATTCATTCTAAGGAATGTTTGAAATATGAACTAATTAAACTACAAATATAACTGAATAGCTTTATTGAAGCATTTGAGAAACAATTTGAGTTTATTTTTTTTTAATAAAAACTGTCATATTTTGTGAGATTTATATCAAAATTTTTACGAATATGATCTGCCGCATTTAAACTCATCTGATTAAGTCTAGATGTATTATCGGCGAGTTCAATCACTTGAATGGCCATACCATTAACATCTCTATCTGGGACAATAAATCCTGTGTATTTATTTATAATGGTCTCTGGAAAACCACCCGAGTCAAATCCTATTACCGGTAACCCCATTGCTTGGGCTTCTAGTGAAACTACTCCGAAAGCTTCTCTTCTACCATGATCATCATGGGTAGATGTCATTAAAAAGACATCATGTTGCTCCAACTCATTTTTTATTTCTTCTTGACTTTTATCACCTAAAAAACAAACAGAATTTTGCAATTCTAGCTTCCTAACCAATTCCTTTAAGCGAGACAATTCTGATCCAGAACCTATTAATGTATAGGAAACATGGTACCCTAAATCTTTTAAAAGTTTTACGGCACTTATACCGTATTCTTGTCCTTTTAAGGGTATCAGTCGTCCAACGGTAATTAATTTAACAGTCCTTTTATTTTCAAAATCGCGCTGATTGATGTTTTTGAAAAATACCGTATCAATTCCTATAGGCACTATATGTATCGAACAACTTTTAAAACCTTTGTTCACTAATAAATTTTTAAGGTATTGAGAATTTACCGTGATGTGATTGACATACTTTTCTATATTGAGTAACATGTTATCTAAAACCGTTCTTTGAGGAAGAAAATGCGCATCATATCCGTGAAAGGTAACTATTAGCTTACTTTTTAAATACCCAATCTTTTTTAACTCTAATAACGGCGTTAATGAAGGTAAAAAATGAGCGTGAAAAACAGCTGTCTTTCTCAAAGAGGCATAAAAATTAAGGTAAAAAACATAATCTAAACTAACTTTTCCTTTTATCAGGCAAAACTTAAAATAGTAATACAATGACACAGGTTTGAAAAGAAATGCTAAAAAGGCCCTTTTACGCAATTTTTTATCTGTAGGCTGCTGGAATTCAATAGATTTTTTTAAAAGATCGTACTCTAATAGAAGCTCTGGTTGTGAACTATTTGCAACTGCCTTAACCTTATTCGCGATAATCTTAACCTCTTCCCCAGACTTTATGGCGCTTATTACTGAACTGAGTATAAATGTCTCAGAGACTTCGGGAAATGATGGAACCTTGAATATTATCAAAATAATTTCACTTGTTATTTGTTAATAGGTGGATCATTCTAATATTGCTCTTATAACTACACCCTTCTTTAAGGCAAGCACTTAACTCTCCTTTTAAACGCATGATCTTTAAATCCCCATAATCACCTTCTTTATTTCCTTTAATAACGTTTTTTGAATATCGTATTATTAACTTTATCATTACTCTCAATATTAAAAAATAAAAATGAGGTGCCTTTTTATTAGTAAAATGAAAATTATAGGGAGATATCACAAATTCTGCATATCCAAAAGCCCACCATAATTTTCTTAAATATTTCCAATTGATTCTTGCTGCTGGCATGTAATGCTTAAACTGCATTCCAGAGTTGTAATGGATTTTGCCTCCTATAAGTTTTAAGGCATAAGTGAGCTCTGTATCTTCTCCTGCTACAAGTGTTTTACTATCTCTACCTTTTAAAGAGCTTTTAAAACCTATATCATATAACTTATCTAACCAAGCTAGATCCAGTATAGTTCCAGCAGTATATAAACAACCTTTTTTAAAAGTTATGTCTCCTGTAACTGATCCTTGAGACCCAACACCATAGCTTCTTTCAAATTTATTAATCCAACTAGGTACTACAATCTCATCATCCAACTCTATAATCCCTTGACCACCTACCGCAGCAATTTGCTCGTTTTCTGTAATCGATTGATAAGCTGTCATAATATATTTTAATTCTAACCAGTTATCATCATCACAGTATAGCATATATCTATATTGTGACGCAGCGGCACCTCTCTTTCTAGCATACATCGTTCCTTGTTGTAATTCTGTCACCGCTCTTAATGGAAAAGGAGCTCCTAACTTTTTCCATGAAAATTTAGCGCTTTCAACTGTTTGATCTGAACTATTATTATCTACTAAGATTAGCTCTATATCAAAGTCAATAGCTTCTTGCCTTGAGAGATACTCTAAGGTCTTTACAATTCTATTACTTCCATTATAAGTAACAATAACTACCGAAACTCCTTCTTTATAAGTCTTTTTATGATGCACGTAAGTAGTATTAATTAACAAGTTTTCTTTTTAATTTAATAAATGCATACAGGCAATTTGTGCCAGCAATGAACACCGGTTTTATCCATTTATTTGTTCGTAATGTTATTATTTTATTGCTAAAAATAATGTGTTCTGGCTCCTGTTCATCAATTAAGTTTTTATAATCTTCCATAAAAAGAGGGAAGTGTTTTTTGTAGGTAATATGACGTTCTTGTTTCATAATAATCCTACCCTCCATTTGACTGCTTACACCATTCATATCATAATTTGAAATGATCATATCCAGATGCTTATAAGGAATATTCCTATTACAAATAAGATAAATTAAAAACTCCCAATCTGATAATATTTTAAAACTCTCATTATAGTAAAAATAAGAGTCAAACAATTCCTTTTTAATAAAAACAGATTGATGGGCTAATGCAGATTCAACAAAAAAACCAAAATTTAAGACCTTAGGGTACGATTTTCTCAGGGCCTTGTGCTCACTGTAAATTCGTATAATATCGCCGTAATAAATAGAATAGTCACCTACTAATTGTCGACTTACTTTTTGCAACACCTCATTTGTATATAAGCTATCTCCACTATTCAAAAACAACAAATAAACTCCCTTAGAAGCCTTTATCCCTTTATTCATAGCACTATAAATCCCATTATCTGGTTCACTTACCCAATGACTAAAACTGTTTTTGTATCTCTCTATAACCTCTTTGCTACCATCTGTACTACCACCATCGATAATGATATGCTCATAGTCCGTAACCGTTTGTTCTTGAACGCTTTTTATGGTGCGCTCTAGTCCTAATGAGTCATTATAGTTTACGGTAATGATAGAGATTAGTGGCACTGTTTTAATTTTCTAATGATGGTTATTATTTAAGACTTCTTTAAAAATCTGGAGGTATTTATTTGCTTGAACGGACTGATCGTATTTATTAACGGCTTGTTCTCTTATTTGTTCTCTAGAACTGGAAACACCACTATTAAGAAAGTACTCGATAGATTTTTTTAAAGCATCTACACTTACTTCACTAGTTAATAATCCATTCCTTTTATGTTCAATCATATCTGGAATACCTCCTACGGGAAAACCTATAACTGGTGTCCCACAAAGTAAGGATTCTAAAACTGTATTTGGTAAATTATCCATTAATGAAGGGATTACAAAAACATCAGCTAGAGAATATATAGCACTGATTATTCTTTCATCACCAATCTGACCGAGGTGTCTTGATTCAATAGTAGTATTTAAATCTGGTTGACCTTTACCTATAGAACACAACAACACATCTTCTCTATTCAAATGTTCTAAGGCTCTTTTAAGATATACATATCCTTTTCTCTGATTCGCAACAGAATCTGCTACAAATAAAATGACTTTTTTATCTAAAGGAATATTAAATAGTTCTCTTGAAAAATTTACATCTCGGCATGTGAAATTTTGCACATCCATACCATAAGGCACTAGGTTAACGACTCTATTTTTGAAAAGTAAACTATCTTGAGCTTCTTCCTGTAACCAGCGCGAAGGAGATATTATTGATAAAGGGATAAAATTAATTAATGCCTTCAATTTCATTTTTAAATTTCTTTCCGAATAGTCATTTTCTAACTTTGAAAAATTTCTTTTTAAAGGTATTCCTTCTTTACCTATTCCATAATTGATCTCCACATAATGTTCCCCACCCGTGAATGGATTCATATCGTGCAACGTCCAAATAACAGGCTTTTTATTCTTTTTAAAAAAAGATTCATAATCTAGAAAACCCGCAACCCAATGCAAATTGATCACATCTGCCTCTTGGTATAGTTTTGATGCTGTAATATCATGTATAGAATTTGGAAAACTATATAACTCGAGACCCTGCTCCCGCCGTTTTATAAAAAGCTCTTCTTTACTCAACTTTGCCTTTAGAAATTCTAGATGGTATTTCTTACCAATTTTATGTTTTACCTTTTTTAAAAACTTAAAAACCGGGTGTGTTTTTTTATTTTGAACACTAAACTGGTAGCTGTCATTAATTTCTTTAGTTTTGTACAATACGAGCAGCTTAGAAGCTACACCTTGCTCTAATAAACCTTGATGCAATCTCCTACAGGCGTTTGCAGCGCCGCCAGAATCGTAAGTGTTTACTATTAAAATTTTCATTTAATTGTATTTATTGCGATAACCATAGATATTCAATTGCATATCCATCATATTATAAACGTTCAAATGGATAAAAGGTTGAACACTCGATAATCCAGGCGAGTTCACATGTAATCTAAAACCTGCTTCTTTTAATATAGCTAATAGTTCAGGCAAAGATTGTTCATCCTCGACAAAAGAATGATATTCTACAAATATATGTTGGACGTTGTGTAAACAATCACGTATGTCTTTTAGAACCGTAAACTCAGCTCCTTCTATATCTAATTTTAAAAAGTCCACTGTTCGATTTAGAAAAGGTCTTAAAGACTCTACTTTAATAACCTCATACCTTCCTTTATTTTTTTTTGATTCCTCTATCAAACCTCCATCTGCACCTTCACTAAAAAAAGTCAATTCCTTTTCCTCATTCCAAAGTCCTATATTTATAAGAGAAATATTCTTTAAATGCTGAACATTATTTTTAAGAATCTCATAGATCCCTTTATCTGGCTCGAAAGCGAGAATCTCAGCATTGGGATATAGTTGCTTAAAGTATATCGAAGCTAGACCTATGTTAGCTCCACCATCAATGATATAGGGCGATTTATTATCCGTAGTAAATTTATATATTTCTTGATCAAAAATTTCCTTGTACATGAATAGAAATGAAGCTGCATCAGGCACGATAATTTCTGTACCGTTTAAATCAAATCTTGTTTCTACAAAACGAGGAACCTTACGTAGTTCTTCAAATTTATCTGCTTTGATTTTAACCTTCTTTCTTCTAAATAACTCGATAAGTTCGGGTGCAATTTTAGATTTTATCTTTTGTTTAAATCTATAGAAAGTAAAAGGTAATTTTTTAGAAGGAACATTAAATGTTTTCAATATAGATGTATCAACATGTACAGGGATTTTAAAAATCATAAGTTCACTAAGAACACCTTGATCCATTGAATTAGCACTTTCACAATGAACACCTGTGCCATCCAAACCTATATTGGTGAGAAGGGATTTTTTCGGAAATAAAAACAGCCCCTTTTGCAACATCATACTAGTATAGAATCTAACTGCCCAAGAATCTATCTCACCTGCAACCTGCTGTTGCAGCATTTTATAAAAATCAAAAGTGCCAAATTTCATTTTATATCGAAAACTTTTATCATAAACATTTTGGTTCAATCTCTTTGTGTTAAAATCTATTTTAGCCCAACGATCAGCCCAGATTCCATAACCCCACGAGCTCATCACCGGCAAAAAATAGGTGGGTTGTTTGATTGATTCTAGCGAATCAAATTTATAACCTGAAACACCAAAAACACGATCTTCGCCTTTATACATTTCCAGTGAATTGTTCATGAATTCCAAAAAACCTTTCTCTGTAACGATATCGTCTTCTAAAACAATAACTTTTCCATGTTCTTCTATAACTTCTGTAACCCCTTGAATCACAGCAGCGGCAAGCCCTTTGTTGAGTTCAGATTCTATGATGTGAACCTCACCACACCATTTTTGCTCTTTTATGACAGCTCTAGTTGCTGTAATAGCTTGTAATTGCCTATCAGAAGCATTTTCTTTTGCTCCATCAGCATAAATATACAATACAGACTGACTAGCAAAGTCATTTCGTTGCAAAGCCTCCAAAGTCTTTCGGGTATGCTCAGGGCGGTTATATACAAATAGAACTATGGGTGCTAAAGTCATTTTTAAATGCGATTATCTTTGAAAAATAGAGTGTTAAAAGTTTTAGCTACAAATGAATATTCTAAATGATTCAGATAACTATACATTTCACTCGTATTTATAAATTCTTTTAGAGATTGCTTTTTTAAATCTTCTACCAATAGTAAAGCAGGTCTATACTTTTCCCAGTCATTGGACTGCAGTACTACTAAATCATGACCTTCTGCATCTATGGTCATAAAGTCAATCTTAGTTTCTGTATCTAAATAATTATCTAAAATATATTTTAAAGGATAGGTCTTAACTTTTCTCTCTTCTACAATCTTATAGTTTATTAAACCATTTTTCTTTTGAGCTTCTTCTTTACAAAATGTATTTAGTGCAGGCTCATTAAACATGTAATAAGTTATTTCCAGTTCTGAATTAGAAATCCCTAACTCTAGGTTAATATCATTAGGTCGTACTTCATCGAATTGATTCATTATTCCCGGCATTGGATCTATATTAATACCTGACCAGCCTTTTTGGTAAAAAAGATATGTATTGCTAAAGCGTTTGGGGTGATGCGCACCTATATCAATATAGAATCCAGTAGATTTATTATCAATCAATCTATTTAAAACCAAGTCTTCTCCTTCTTGAGAATAAGAAAGTAAAGCATACTCAAATGAATTCTTAAAATTAGACAACTCATTTTGAGCAATATAATTTTTAAGTTTTTGTGGAGTTAATAATAAAATTAAACGTTTAACTAATTTAAATCCCATTGCCCTTTAATTAAAACTTTGGATTTCCCTTCAAAACCAAGGTTACCAGTTTTGTAAAAATTTCCTTTAATTACTCTCATTGAACCAATCGGTAATTTAGGCCAATCTGATTCTGTTTTATCACAAAGTATTCTTCCTTTGATAATATACTCGCCCTGATTAAGGGACAGTTCATTCACACTGCATTTAATATTATAAAGTCCCGAACTACTAACTTTAAAGTTCTCATTTTGATAAGAAGAGTATAAAACAGCCATTAATTCATCTTGTTCTGTATGAATAGAAAAGCCCAAATCTACATCAATCTCTTTATTCAATGAATAATCAATCAAAATTTCAAAACAAAAAATTACTGAGTCACCATTTAATACACTTTCGAGACGGTTGTTCTCATTATCTTCAATATGGAATTTTGAGAACTTAACTAATCCATTACCACTCCTGTCACAAATATCAAGTAAATCAACGCCTATCTTCATATTATTCCTTGAAAGATAAAAAGTAATGGCTTCATTTGTCCCTCCATCAAAAACAGTCTTTCCGTGCTCCATTACGATAGATCGTGTACACAAATTCTTCACTGCCGCCATATTATGACTCACAAACAACACCGTCCTGCCACTGGTATTAGAAATATCTTGCATTTTCCCTATGGCTTTCTTTTGAAACTCAGCATCACCTACGGCGAGTACCTCATCTACTACCAGTATATCCGGTTCTAGAAATGCCGCAACAGCAAAACCCAGTCGCACCCGCATACCGCTGGAATAGCGTTTTACTGGTGTGTCTATATACATTTGACAACCAGAAAAGTCTACAATCTCATCAATCTTGCTAGAGATCTCTGTCTTGGTCATTCCAAGTATCGCACCGTTTAAAAATATATTCTCCCTACCTGTCAGTTCTGGGTGCATTCCTGTCCCTACTTCTAACAAACTAGCGATGCGGCCTTTAGTTTTTATAGAACCTGTAGTGGGACTGGTTACTCTAGAGAGTATTTTTAACAGCGTCGATTTACCAGCACCGTTCTTCCCTATAATCCCTAATATCTCTCCACGTTTTACTTCAAAATTAATGTCTTGCAAGGCCCATACATAATCGCTGGTAGCGGCAGCGCTGCGATCGTTTACTGCTCCTACTTTTAAATAAGGATCTTCTTTACCTCTTATTTTTGCCCACAACCGGTTGAGATCATGGCTTAACGTTCCTGTACCTACGAGCCCTAAACGGTATTGCTTAGAAATATTTACAGCTTTTAAGATCACATCATCACTCATTTGGTTTCATTTTTAAAAGGACATACCTCTAGCAAGCCTTCTTGTAGTTGTTGAACAAGCGCTACCTCTGGCAATTTATTCAAATTAGTATCAATGTCATAAATATGTTCCTTAATAGATAGAGCGTTTATGATTTCTAACGGTTCATAAGGTTCTAAACCTACAGACATAAAATAGTCGTGGTACTTCACGCCATCTCCATAAATTTTATCAGAAAAAGCAACCTGTATGGCAGGGATTTGATATGCATGTGCCACAATCACGCCATGTAAGGAAGAAGAAATAATGTGCTGGCAGGATAAAATTTCTTTGGTAGTTTGCTCTACATCATTGGTATTAAAATCTATCACTTGCACACCTTCGTGCTGCTCATACAACTTACACACTTTTTTATAATCATTGATGTGTGGCAGGATTCCCAGTGGGTATTTTCGCTCTATTTTGGGATGGTAATATAAGGGTAGTAATAGTGCTGGATCACCATAAACTTCTGGACAATGGTAGCCTAGTTCTTGTAAACGCTTTCGCGAAAGCGGACCTCTTACCGCTATAAAGGTGGCACCAGCGACTTGTGCATCTCTAGAGATAATGCCACTGCCCCAAACCGTGCAATGCGTTCCGATGTGTTCTAAAATACTGCCTATGGTTACATAAAGCGGTTGCCATAGGTTTTTAAAGTAGAATTTATGAGCACGCTGCCATACCACAGGTTTGCCCGATATTTTTTCTACCAGGTATTTACCCAGCAAATCGCCGTAGTTCTCTCGGCTCTTTTTTTGAATGAAAATCTCACTCCACCAGTATAAACGTATGGACTTGCTCATTAAACAGTATCTATAAATGTTTTCTCTGTACGATTAAAAACAATCAATCCCACAAAAAATAAAACCGCGCCAAGCACAAATCCTGCATGAATTCCAACCCAATGTATTTCTAGTGTATCAAACCATATACTGCGGTAACTCTCTATAATATGAGCGAGTGGATTCCATTCTACCGCCCAATAATAATCTGTTAATTTATCTCTAGCCGCCTCCATAGAATACATAACGGCACTTAAGTACATGACTAGATTTAAACCAAAACCTATAAGAATAGATAAGTCTCTATACTTTGTGGTAAAAGCAGATAGGATCATCCCTATTCCCATGGCCAGCAATATCACGTTTAAAACAACAACCAGTAATAAAGGCAGATAATAAGAAGGCCGAACCTCCATGCCGTTGTAAGCATAGTAAACGTAAAAAATAATAAGAATAACGAGCTGGATTCCATATTTAAAAAGACCAGAAAGCACTTTAGATGCAGGAGCTATAAAACGCGGAAAATACACTTTTCCAAAAAGAGATGCGTTGGACTTAAACGCATTACTCGTGGCATTCAAGGATTCTTTAAAATAACTCCATAAAGTGAGTCCCGTTAAGTTGAATAAAAAATTGGGAATTGCCCCATTATCAATTCCTGCTACCTCATTAAAGATTAGGGTAAATACCACACTGGTAAACAAAGGCTGTATCAAGAACCACAAAGGACCTAAGATCGTTTGCTTATAAACAGTAACAATATCTCGTTTAATAAAAAGCACCATCAAATCCCTATACCGCCAAATTTCTTTGAGATTGAGGTCTATTACCTTTCCTTTGGGCTTGATTTCATAAAGCCAGTCTTGTGTATCGTTCATAATTCTATTAAAATCAATGTTATGCGATTCCTTATACTGTTGGGGAAAAGCATATGCAAATCTATCCAACTGACTCGTTTTGATACCTACTTCTCATTTCCTTACCAACGGCAGGGCTTAAAATGACATCCTTATGATAATTTTCAAAATTAACTCTTTCTCTTAGGGAAGGCTGGAGTGGGTGTTTCTCGATATATTTTTACCTTTCTAAAAATCAAACTTGATCCTTCTGTATTCAAAAAATTTATTTAGAATTTATAAGGCCTTTGAGTACTTTTTTTACTCGAGCAAATACACCTTCTTTCTTTTCATTCTCATAATAGCCACTGCCATAGAGTCCATAGCCATAGCCGTAACCATAAGTGCCACGTTCATTTAAATAATTAAATACAAAACTAATATTTTTAAGTTCCTTGCGGTTGAACTTTTCATTCACCACATCCAGCATCGCTTTTTTAGTATAGCCTTGACGCACCACGTACAGAGTGGCATCTGCATATTTAGCAATCTCTAAAGCATCTGCTACCAGACCTAAAGGAGGCGTATCCAGTATGATATAATCATAGTCTTTTTTTAATTGATCGATCATCTCACCGCAACGTCGGGTCATGATCAGTTCGCTAGGATTGGGCGGCACAGGACCAGAGAGTACCATATCTAAGTTTTCTACTCCTGTAGAACGTATCACTTCATTTAAATTGCAATCCTTTACTAAATAATTAGAAACCCCTACGTCATTTTCAATATTAAAATCATCAAAAATCTTAGGCTTTCTTAAATCCATTCCAACCAATATGGTACGTTTACCACTTAAGGCAAAAACCGTCGCTAGATTGATGCTGGTAAAGGTTTTTCCTTCTCCACTTACACTACTGGTTACCATTATGGTGCGGGATCCATGGAGCGAGTCTTGATTATAGATAAAGTGCAAACTGGAACGTATGCCCCTAAAAGATTCGGCTATGGTAGATTGGGGTTTATCCTTTACGATAAGGTTGGTAGCATGGTTTGTTTTACCTACAACACCTATCAAAGGTATGCTAGATAATTTTTCTATATCCTTAGTGGTGTGGATAAAATTATCCATCAAAGTGAGTAGAAATGCTGCTGATATAGGAATCGCAATACCAACGAGTAACGCAATTAAGTAATTGATATTAGAGTCTTTTCGATCACCATTACCACCCGTATCTTTTGCCTCATCAATTACATAAACATCAGAAACATTGGCTGCTTTTACCAACTCTGCCTCAGCTCTTCTAGACATAAATACCGTGTAGATATTATTATCCATATCAAACTGACGCTGGATCTTTAAAAACTCCTGTTGCTCTTTAGGTAATTTTTTGATTTGAGCTTCTACTTTACCGATCTGTTCATACAAGGCTGCCAACTCCTCATTAAGCAGGTAGTTGGAACTTTTTATATTTTCATAAATCACTTCTTTAACGGCATTGATATCGCGATCTATCTCTCTAAAAACCGGCGCGTCGGGCCGCATGGCAAACTCTCTTTTCTTGCGTTCTTCAGAAAGTGTGATCAATCGGAATACTGCTGCAGAAATGCTTCCTTCTTCTATTCCTACAACAGATGGTGCCTGAATAACAGAGTAATCAGTTTTGTTTTTAAGATAGGATTTTAAATTATCGTAATAATTCAATTTGTTCTGAATCCCGCGTTTCTCGATCTCAAATTCAGACAATCGTTGATTAAAATCAGAGCTTTGCGATAATACATCAATAAGTTGTGAGGTATCTTTAAAATCTTCCAAGTCTTGTTCTGATTTTCTTAAAGATTTCTCCTGCAAGACTAGCGAACTGTCAATATACTCGATCGTACTAACGGCAAATTTATTCTTGCGCTCCAATTCACCTCGCTCGAGAATGACGGAGCTGGTATTGATATAATCGATCAGTCGTTGCTTATTGCCACCCGTTAAGCTTAATAATAATATAGAAGAACCGTCAGGAGCTGGTCTGATAGCAATATTTTTATAGCTATTTACCGTTCCCCAATAATCTCCAAAGTTAAACAACCATTCTCCTCCAGTTGCTATGGTCGCTCCTCGCTTCTCAATGAGCACCTTAAGGAATGGCAATTGAATGGAGTCACCAAATTTAAATTGCTGCTTCCAGTCGCCCTCCGGAACCTCTAAGGTTTCGTCTCTTTTCTCTCCATAATGATAGCCTCCAGCGGTAGCACTTGAGAAGGTAGCAGAAAGTTCAAAAGTCTGTTGATCCAGTACCTTGATTCTGATGTTATTCCCGTAGAGTTGCGCTGCACTGCTGTCTGCATACACAAAAAAAGGGGTTTGCTTATAGGCATCAACATTGTAATAATCCCCTTCCTTAATATAATTGATATAGTACTGCAGCTCATCCACGACTTGCTCTGCGTGCGTGCGGGATTTAAATTGTACGATAGCAGTCGTTACCTTATCTGTGGTTCCACCCCAATTAAAAGTAAGACTGGTATTGCTGGTAAAAAGCGGGTTGGAATTATCTTTTATGCTGATTAAAGAACTAGCACTGTGCACCGTCTGTATAAACTGATTTTTATAATACGCATATCCACAGGCTATACCTATACATAAAAGGAACAGCCACCACAATTTAATCAGCTTTAATAAAAACTGCTGTATATCAAATATTCCAGTTAACGAATTTATTTCTCTTTCTTCTTCTTCCATTTTATAAACGTGTAAAGATCAATAAGGTAGTTACCAATGCGGTAAACACTGAGATTATAGTGGTAAAAGAGGCTAAACCTGTGGTTCCAGTTCCCAAAGCTTTTTGTGGCAAGGGATCTACTACGATCATGTCGTTAGGCTGTATGTAATAATATGGGGAATAAATCACATCCAGTTGTGTTAAATCTACATGGTGCACCTTCACCCCTTCAGGATATTGCCGTACGATTCTTATATTAGTTAAATCGCCCGTGATAGGAACACCACCGCCGTTTGCAATGGCCTCTACTACTGTTACTTGATCTCTAAAAATCACCTGTTCCCCCATCCTAATCACCTCTCCAGTCATCACATACCGCAAACCTCCTAAACGTACAGTGACAAATAAATCGGCATTTTCTTTAAAGTACTCGGTAAGCAAACGTTTTTCAATTAATTCTGTCAATTCTTCTAGTGTAAAACCCAGTGCTTGTATTTTACCCAATCGGGGCACCCGTATGTCACCATGTTGATCAATCGTATAACCGTTAAAATAAAGACCAGCGGCTTGCGCTCCACCTTGCCCACCGCCTTGTGCTATGCCTTGTGCTGCGGTTTGCCCACCACCTACATTAAACATAGAGACCAGACTTGGGTCATAAGGTGCTTTAATCTGTATACTCAAGATATCGTTAATTTGTAATCGGTAAGGAGATTGGACTTTTTGAAAGGTAATTAACGAATCGTTTTTAACAGTACGAGACTCCTGCAAATAGGTGATTTTACGAGTAGGCACACACGAACTAGCTAGCAATAGTAAAAAAAGAATTAAAAGGCCTAACAGCTTTCTCATGTATAATAAATAAAATAACATGCAATATAGAATTATTGCTTCAAATATCACGTATGGTTTAAATTTGAAAGTGACAAAACTAGCTAGAATAGAGCAGAACTTAAAATAGGACTGCTTGTATAAGACCCTCCACATATTGTTTTCATTCCAACAAACACCTCCTAGAAAACGCATCCTAGAAAATTTGTCTTTAAAGCACTTTTGATAAAAATAAGGGAAATTCCAAATGTATGTGGGATCTCTGTATAATTTCTTAGAGAATATCGGAACCACCATCTTATTCCTAATTTATCTAAAAATCCACACGATGCCTATGTGATTACGCCTTTTAATTTTATGAAAAATACCAATAAAAGCACCTCAACTACAACTCGAGCGTGGTGCATTTTTGGGAAGGAGTGCGCCTATAACTTAGGAGGTAAGAACGCAACATCTAAAACCTCTAAAAAAAAGTTAGAATGAAAATGGTCACACTAGCAATAACTAGTCAAGCACTAGGGTTTTTTTATGTGTCGTTTTTTAGAAACTTCCCTATCAGTTAACTATAAAAAAAGGATTGTGTAAATCTTCCTTATTATACTGCAAAGGTTCCTGAGTCTCTGCATTTAAAACTTGCAATCCAGCAGCTTCACAAATAGCTTGCCCTGCAGCAGTATCCCATTCCATAGTAGGCCCAAAACGAGGATATATTTCACATAAACCAGAAGCTACCAAACAAAACTTTAAAGAACTTCCTAAACTTTCAATTTCTATCTCGCGATCCGTTTTCTTTTTAAGGTCTTCCACAAAAGCAATAGTCGCCTCATTCATGTGTGATTTACTTCCCACCACTTTAAGTGTTTTCTTCTCTTTATTAGGAACCAGTACTTCTGAGTTTTCAAGGAGCTCCTCAAATTCTGGCAAATTACCAGCATGCAGGTACGTATAAGAAGCCGTCATTTCTGTATGTGTATAATACAACACTCCAGTAACAGGAACATAAATAATCCCTAGTTGCAACTTCCCATCGGTCAGCAATGCAATGTTCACAGTAAACTCTCCATTTCTATTGATAAATTCTTTTGTACCGTCCAAAGGATCAATAATCCAGCATTCCTCCCAGTCTTTTCTATTTCTATAGGATTCATTTTTGATCTCTTCACTTATAATAGGAATTCCTGTATTCCCTAAATACTCCATTAAAATGGCATTAGAGGCAAGATCTGCCTGCGTAAGTGGCGATTTATCCACCTTAGACAGGGTATCTATGTCCTCCTGACGGTAGATTTCTAAGATCGAATCACCAGCTGCAATGGCCGCTTGTATAGCATAAAATAATAAATCAGGATGAATCATATCTAAATTTTTAAAGAGACAAAAATACGAATCCTTTTACCGAGACTTAATAACTCCTTATCGTTTTTTAGAGGCGATAGGATTTTCTTTATCTGCATTCAATTTTATTTCAGAATTAGAAGTTCATCCTGAGGCAGCTCAGGGCGAAAGCGGAACAAAGCAACTTTCCCATTGAGGAAATGTCCACAGGACAATGGGGCCTTCCTGTTCTATCTCAGTATCAAAACAAAAAGAAACTATTTACATCTAATTTACCCTACAACATCGTAATATTGCATTTCTTAATTAAGCGAGATTAGCATGAATTACATCACCGTAGAAAACGTTACCAGAGCCTTTGCAGATAAAGTCCTTTTTAAGGACCTTTCCATTGGAATCAATCAAGGACAAAAGATAGGTTTTGTAGCAAAAAACGGATATGGTAAATCCTCGCTGCTCAACATCATCACGCGAGCTGAAGAGCCAGATAGTGGTAACGTATCGTATAGAACAGACTTGAGAATGGCATTCTTATCGCAAGAACCTAATCTCAATCCAGACATGACTATCGAAGAAGTAATCTTAGACAGTGATGTGCCTACCATGAAAATCATTGCAGACTATGAGCACTCCATGGCAAATCCAGACGATGCAGACATGATGCAAAAAGCTCTGGATGCTATGGACGCAGCAAATGCTTGGGATTTTGAAACCAAATACCGTCAGATTCTCTCTAAATTAAAACTAGACGACCTTACCCAAAAAGTAGGAAAGCTAAGTGGTGGACAGAAGAAACGTATCGCTATGGCGATGGTATTGCTTTCAGACCCACAATTATTGATTCTGGATGAGCCTACTAACCACCTAGATCTAGAGATGATCGAGTGGCTAGAAGCTTATTTTAAACAAGAAGACTACACCATTCTTATGGTAACTCACGACCGTTATTTCTTAGATCGTGTATGTAATGAAATTATAGAACTAGATCAAGGCGAGCTATATACCTACAAAGGAAACTATTCCTATTATGTAGAGAAAAAACAAGAACGCCTAGACGTAGAACAGACCAATCAAGAAAAAGCACAACAGCTCTTTAAAAAGGAATTGACCTGGATGCGCCGCCAGCCTAAAGCACGTCGTACCAAATCAAAGTCTCGTATAGACGATTTCTATCAAATTAAGGAAGCTGCGAGTAACAGGCGTAAAGATCATCAAGTGGAACTAGAGATCAACATGCAACGACTGGGAACCAAGGTAGTAGAATTGCATAGAATTAGTAAATCTTTTGGCGATAATCACTTGATCAAAGACTTTTCTTATAACTTTTTACGTGGGGAGCGATTGGGAATTATTGGTAAAAATGGAACGGGAAAATCGACTTTCTTGAACATGATTACCGGTGACTTAGATCCAGATGTTGGTAAAGTTGTTCTAGGAGAAACGCTCAAAATCGGCTATTACACGCAAGGTGGTATCGAGGCAAAACCTGGAATGAAGGTTATAGACGTAGTCAAACAATACGGCGAGTTCATTCCTTTGAACAAAGGAAAAATGATCAGTGCGAGCCAGTTGCTGGAACGGTTCCTTTTTGATAATAAAAAGAAACATGACTTTGTAGAAAAACTAAGCGGTGGTGAGAAAAAGAGGTTGTACTTATGTACCGTTCTTATTCAGAATCCCAACTTCTTGATTCTTGATGAACCTACTAACGACTTAGACATTCCTACTCTAAATGTATTGGAGAACTTCTTAATGGATTTCCCTGGCTGTATTATCGTAGTAAGTCACGACCGTTACTTTATGGATAAAATTGTAGATCATTTATTTGTCTTTAATCAATCGGGTACCATTACTGATTTCCCGGGAAACTACAGTGACTTCAGAGCTTACGTAGGAAATACAGACCTAGTTCTAGATAAAGATGCAGGAGAAGTAACCCCAGCACCGGTTAAGAAAGCAATTGCTACACCACAAACGGTTCCTACCTCTGGACCTACTAGAGATCAACAAAAAATGCTTTCTAGGATGGAAAACAAAATCAAGCAACTGGAAGAACAAAAGAAAAAGCTCCAAGATAGTTTTCTAAACCCAGACATCCATGCAGATCAAATGACCGAAAATTCCGTGCAACTTGAAAAAACCAAATCCCAACAAGAACTAGTAGAAATGGAATGGCTGGAATTAAGTGAGCAAATCGCTAAAAAATAAATCCCAGAAAACCTGAATCTAAGTATTCTTTGCAAAATAAAGGGATTCTTCCTGATTTGTCTGGAATCTCGTTATGCATTCTCGTTCCATCGAAGTGTGCAGCAGGAAATAAGCTTTTTTTGTCTTGCTGGAAATCGAGGTGAAACTCAAACTCGAAATTTAAAAGCTCCTTTCCCAAGTTCCTAGTAATTTGTTAAGACAAATTTCTGGGATAAGAAAGGTGGGCAAAACGCGCATAACGAGCTAAGCTCGCAAAGGTTGATTTGTTCCCTATCCCGTGAACATTCTCAATGGCCTTCTATATATCGATCCATTATGGATTCCAAACAAATTTCAGTTCTAGCACGTTACTTTAATTGTAGATCACACTCTTAAATTTTCTGGAATGAGAAGTCATTGCCTACTCCCATTTGAGAGCGTAGCAAAAACATCCAATTAGCTACTGAATACTAAATTTCCCAACACAGTTGGGAGGAATTCACCCGTTTACTACCTACTTCTCCTCTACAGGCACTGCAAAAAGATCAAAATCTTCTGCTTCTGTAATAGTCACATTCACAAAGGAACCTACAGATAAATAATGCTTATCTGCATCGATCAATACTTCGTTATCCACATCTGGACTGTCAAATTCGGTACGACCTACAAAATGATTCCCTCGCTTGCGATCGATCATTACTGTAAATTCCTTACCTATTTTCTGCTGGTTCAGTTCCCATGAGATCTGAGATTGAATTTCCATGATGACATTAGCGCGTTCTTGTTTAACATCGGCAGGAACATCATCTTCTAGCTTGTAGGCATGAGTATTTTCTTCATGAGAATACGTAAAACATCCCATTCGCTCAAAACGCTGGTCGCTTACCCATTGCCTTAAGATTTCAAAATCTTCTTCTGTCTCACCAGGATACCCCACGATCAATGTCGTGCGTATGGCCATTTCTGGAACCAGAGTTCTAAATTTTTCTAAAAGCGCGTTTGTCTTTTCAAAAGTAGTTCCACGACGCATGGATTTTAATACAGGCGTTGAAATATGTTGTAAAGGAATGTCTAGGTAATTACAAACCTTAGGCTCGTTTTTCATAACATCAAGAACATCTAAAGGAAAACCTGTTGGAAATGCATAATGCATACGAATCCACTCGATCCCTTCTACTTTTGCTAGCTCCCGTAATAATTCTGCCAGTCTTCTTTCTTTATATAAATCAAGACCGTAATACGTCAAGTCTTGAGCAATGAGTATCAATTCTTTTACTCCTTTTGCGGCTAGTTTTTCTGCTTCAATGATAAGGTGTTCGATAGGAGTACTTTTATGACCGCCACGCATTAATGGAATGGCACAAAAAGAACAAGGTCTATCACAACCTTCGGCTATTTTAAAATACGCATAGTTTTTAGGCGTGGTCGTAACTCGTTCCCCTATCAACTCGTGCTTATAGTCGGCACCAAGTGCTTTTAAAAGTGATGGCAACTCTGTAGTTCCAAAATACTGATCTACATCTGGAATCTCTTTCTGAAGATCTGGCTTATAACGTTCTGATAAACATCCAGATACAAAAACCTGATCTACTTCACCTCTTTTTTTACGTTCCACAAAATCAAGAATCGTATTCACAGACTCTTCCTTTGCATTATCGATAAAGCCACAGGTATTGATCACGACTATATTACCTTCTTCCTCATGCACCACGTCTTTACCGCTGGCCTTCAATTGTCCCATCAGTACTTCACTGTCGTACACATTCTTAGAGCAACCTAAAGTAATTACGTTGATCTTGTTCTTTTTTCTAGTTTTTGTTCTCATAAGCGACTGCAAATTTACGACTTAGGCACCTACTTCTGTGTGGTTGAGTGGTGTTTTTATCTGGTTTTCTGTTTTCTTAGGAAAAAGGAAGTGTATCCTGAGATAGCTCAGGGCGAAAGCAGAATACTCAAACAGATTCTAAACCTTTTTTAAGAAGCAAGACACACTACAATCAAAACCGCTAGAAAGCAGCACCAAATAATACAAAGTGACCACTTCCCAGACCCAAAAGTACTTTTCACTCCGCAAAGCTTTTTGTTTTTCTGATTATATATTCCTTTTGGAATCAATTTAATATTTATGCAAGCTACAATCACCTCTCTAACTATGAAGAGTTTCAAGTGGGTTTAGGATATTGGTTTACATAATTTTAGCATTCAAATGCCGCATATCAATCGTTTCTTTTACGTTTCTTATCCGTTAAAAATAATTGCATCACACAGACAAAGCAATAATTTTTAGCGTCAATAAACATAAAAGACTTGTGCTGAGCGGCGTCGAAGTACCATTCAATTTATTCATACGCCATTTAAAAAATAAATTGGTGTTCCTTCTAGAACTTCCTAAAACTCTTAAAACTTTTCCTTACTCCTGCTTTTACCTTTAGAGGCAAATGGTTCTCTGCCGGAGGAATAGGACAAGAGAATCGGTCACTGTACGCACAATACGGATTGTACGTATTATTAAAATTGAGTATGAGCATTTCACTTAATGGTGCTCTCAATTCCATATAGCGGCCTGCTTTGTAAGATCCTTTTCCATTCGTCTCATCTGTAAATTCGACCGTTAGGTAATTGTAATATTCTGGATCGTCTTTAAGACTCGGACTAAAAAGAACAAGCAGTTTGCACTTCTGGCTCTTTAAAGTAAAATGTAAATAACCATATTTGGTATAGGTTGCCATGCGCGCTGTAGAAGTCTTGGACTCTAGCTCTTCGGTAGTATCTAACTTTTCAAATCTCGCTTCTACCACAAATTCTGGATCAAAGTCATAGAAATTCAAATAACCAAAGTTTTTCTTTTCTCTATCAGTCAAAACCTGGTTCTCACCAGATTTGTATTCTAAAGACAGCTTTTTACGATAGTCTATAGATTCCTGCTCGTAATCTTGAGCACATAAACCAGCACTAAAAACAAATAGCAGGAAAGTCAGTATGTTTTTCATTGGTCTTTATTTACTAAACAGTAGAACTAATACTCCAAATATACTCTGAAATCTCATTGTAATAAAACCGAGACAAAGTAACAATCAATGCACACACGAGTGTCACCGCCCAATGAAATTTTTTAAACCATACACTGGCACCGCATATCATCAAAACCAGCACATGAATAGCCGCCATAAAATATACGGGATCATAAGAGTTTTCAGGCCTCAAAGGATTATCTGACAAAGGATTGGTTAGCAGCTGCACAATAATGACGCAGAGATAAAAAGCGGCATAGATCGCAATGATCTTTGTAATAAGCGCCATGTTTTTACTGTTGAGAATAGGTGGTTTGTTGTCTTCCAATTTATTTATTTAATTATGATTCAATTATTATTTCTCGCACTTGATGCAGCATTTATTCCTATCTTTCTAGATCAGCAAACGTTCTCTACTCTCGCTCCAACTGGCATCCATTACTTATGATGTTCAACACTTCCCTGAACTGGGCTTGATTAAAAGGAGTACTTTGATAAACTCCGTACAAGTCAACTCCGCATAAAGATATCAAAATGTCAACATAAGCAGTCTTGTAAGTATTTTCGCTTTGATTGGCTTTATTTTAGTCCTTATAATCCTGAGGCATTACTCTATGTTTTGTCATTTTCTCATAAGCTGCAGCCCAATCAAAAAGCAGCTTATCTTCTTTATTAGGTGCTATAAACGTAAGCCCAAAAGGTTGTCCCTGGTCGTTATATCCCATAGAAACCGTCATTGCTGGAAAGAATGCTGCAGCGGCTGCTCCAGCAATATAATTATTGAAAGAAACAAAACCGTTCAATTCGTGCTTCTCCATCAAATTATAAAAATATTCTTCAGCATTAGCAGTCATGTCTTTTTTAAATTTCAAAAACTCCTCATCAGAAATAGCAGGTTCTTCTATAATTCCTTTAAAAAGACTTTGCCCGTAAGGCATGGATTTTAGAGAATCTCTTTTATTCCATTCCATGACTTTAGCGACGTCCCAACCTCTAAATTTGGCATGCGATTGCGCTGCAAAATAAACAGGCAGGTCTTTTTTCATGTCTGCATTAAGAAGTTTTAAGAATCCGTTTAATTGGGGCCTGGTATCGTCTAATTCAATCAGTACTGCTCCAGAGGTTTCAAGATCTAACAAGGCTTGGGTATATAAAGGGTTTTCTTTAAAAGAAGTCCACACCCCAAAACGCACTCCTTTTAAACCAGCCGTTTCAAAAGTATTAGCACCGTTCTTTTCAATGACCTCGTAAGATGCCCCTAATGCTTGAGCAAGAATGGCATTATCCATCACGTTTTTAGTCATAGGCCCTGCGGTATCTAAATAACTAGAAATAGGCACCATTCCAGAACCACTAAAGGTCCCCGTAGAAGGTTTGTAACCTACGACACTATTTTGCGAAGCTGGTGATAGTATAGACCCAGAAGTTTCTGTTCCTATTGCCGCGACTGCAAAGTTTGCTGCCACACTAACAGCGCTACCACTGCTGGACCCGCCAGTATCCATAGTTCTTCTTCCATAAGGATTTAACGTCTGTCCTCCTACAGCGCTATACCCACTAGGGCAATCGCCACAAAAGAAATAAGCCCATTCGCTCAGGTTTGCCTTCCCTAGAATTACGGCACCTTCTTGTCTTAAATGAGTTACTATTATAGCATTTTGCGATGTTCTATTTTCTAACAATACAGCGGCACCAGCAGTTGTAGGCATATCTTCTGTATTGATGTTATCTTTTAAAAGGATAGGCATTCCTTTGATAGAATGATAAGCGAAGTCTTCCCCATTTCTCTTTAAATAAGCCAAGTCTTGGTCTGCTGAATCAGCTTGTTTTAGAGCATTGGGATTGATGGCAATCACCGAATTTAACGACTTCTTGTTTTCTCTGTCGTACGTATAAATTCTTTTCAAATAAAAAAGAGTGAGGTCTCTATAAGAAAATTCCCCACTAGCGATAGCTTCTTGAATCTCTGGGATGCTTTTTTCTAGAATAAGGCTTTTTAAGTTATCGCTTTCGCGAAAGCGGACCACATCATTTAACAAATCTCCAAAAATCTGATCCCTAACAAGGTATTCAGAATCAAGTACTTTGAATTCTCTAAAATCCTTACTTGAAACATTTACATCAGTATCTGGCGACTTACAGGCTAGAAAAAGAAAAGGCAAAAAAAACAATATTTTTCTCATAGGATACTTTTGTATAACAGTAAAGCTCTCTCAAATAAAATGAACCAGCTACAAGAGTTTTATATGGTTGGTGTGTCAGAAAGTTACAAGACCCTTGTGTTCCTATAATAAAGGCTAGGTACCGGCACTTTATTCTGGAAACTTAATGAGTTGTTGCCCAAGTAATGATTGTTCCTTTTCTATGGATCAGTTCCAAGACATTCTTTTATTCAGACGGTCCTAATTCTAACTAAAGAAGCTATCTACAAACTCGGCTTTATTGAAAACCTGAAGATCTTCCACTCCTTCTCCTACTCCTATATAGCGCACAGGAATCTGAAATTGATCTGAAATACCGATCACGACGCCACCTTTTGCCGTACCGTCTAATTTAGTAATCGCTAGACTAGTCACGTCAGTAGTTGCGGTAAACTGCTTTGCTTGTTCAAAAGCATTTTGTCCCGTAGATCCATCCAAAACTAACATCACGTCATGCGGTGCATTGGGGATTATTTTTTGCATAACTCGCTTTACTTTAGAAAGCTCGTTCATTAAGTTTACTTTATTGTGCAAACGTCCAGCAGTATCTAGAAGAACGACATCTGCATTTTGCGCTACGGCGCTTTGTAAGGTGTCAAAAGCGACACTTGCAGGATCACTTCCCATAGCTTGCTTTACGATCTCTACACCTGCGCGTTGTGCCCATATGTCCAACTGTTCTACAGCAGCCGCTCTAAAAGTATCACCAGCTCCTAGAACCACTTTTTTACCCGCTTTTTTAAGTTGGTAGGCTAGTTTCCCTATCGTAGTAGTCTTCCCTACTCCATTGACACCTACAATCATGATTACATAAGGACCCTCTGTTTCAGGAATCGTGAATTCAGTTGCATCACCGTGATTCACCTCATTCATTAATCCAGCGATTTCTTCCCGTAGGATTTGATCTAATTCTGAAGTTCCTAAATACTTATCTTTTGCCACCCGAGCTTCGATGCGATCGATAATTTTAACGGTTGTCGCAACACCTACATCACTAGAGATCAAGACATCTTCTAGATCATCAAGAACAGCTGTATCTACGGTAGATTTGCCTGCGACGGCTTTACCTAATTTATCAAAGAAGCTAGTTTTAGACTTTTCCAGTCCTTTGTCTAGGGTTTCCTTTTTCTCTTTTGAGAATATTTTTTTTAAAAAACTCATGGCTAATTTAGAATGAATACAAAAATAAGAAAGTTAGAGGCAATAATAGCTACATACTCAAAACATATAGCTTTTCGATTTGTGAGACAAGATAACGAGAACCAAGAAACAAGATACAACAGACAAGGCTTAAAAAAAATGAATATCTATGGATGGAATATAGAATATAGACGCTTTAACTGCTGAAAAGAAACAAGAAGCAGGAGACAAGAAACAGGAGAAAAGAGATAGCTTGTTTTTCCATAGGAAAACCTACTGACAAAGAACCTCCTTTATTATGGCGCTGCTCGCGCCTTTGATAACTCTATAACAGCGGCATATTTGCAACGCGCATAACTGATATGGTTATAGATAGAAATAGACCTGATAAAAACAAGAGAGCTTCTTAGCTTATACATGGCTTTATACTATAAGGAATCACTACTCTAGCCTTGCCAATTTACTATCCATAATACGCATCGCAAATGCGCGCGATGTAACCATCTGATGGTCGTACTAGAAAATTTGCTCGCAAAATCTATATGGCAATGAAGAGTTTCAATCTCAAATTTGTTCCAGATACATATGATGTTCTCGGTTCATTTTTACTTCTCGATCGATAATCATGATAGATGCCAGATAAATCTGGTGCAGGCTGTGCTGCTTTATTTAGATTTCTTATAACAAATTTTCTTCGATTTAGCACAAAAAAAATGTCCTACATGTTGATAGGACATTTTTAAAAATATGATAAGCAGCTTATTTCTTATTCAAGAAAGCGCTCACTAGATCTGGCGCCATGATAGCACTTACAAATGTATAGGCTCCAGTTTTTGGAGATTTTACCATTTTTATTGCTTTTGTTAATCTTACATTTCCCGTTTGTAGGGATGCGACTGATTTCTTTGCCATGTCTTAATTATTTAATTTCTTTATGAAGGGTCATACGCTTCAAAACCGGATTGAATTTTTTAAGTTCAAGGCGATCTGGCGTGTTCTTCTTATTTTTTGTTGTTATGTATCGAGACATTCCTGCCATTCCAGATTCTTTGTGCTCTGTACATTGAAGAATTACTTGAATTCTATTTCCTTTACTTTTTGCCATCTTATATACCTTTTATAAAACTACTTGGTTAAAAAGCCCTTTGCGCGAGCTTCCTTCATTACCTGAGTAATTCCTTTTTTGTTGACGTTTTTTATTGCTCTTGTAGATACTTTCAAAGTGATCCACTTATCTTCTTCTGGTAAATAGAATTTCTTCTTGAAAAGATTAACGTTAAACCTACGCTTAGTCTTATTCATAGCGAAGGAAACGTTATTCCCTGTCATTGCTTTTTTTCCAGTAAGTTCACAAACTCGAGACATGATTATTGTTGTTTAAAATCGGAATGCAAAATAACGATTTTTAATTCGATCTCACAAGACTATTTTAAAGCCTTTTTCATTAATTCTTTTTGAAGCAATTCAAATGACTTGTTTACCGTCTTTTGGATCACTCGTTCTCGGTGGTTTCCCATCATAAATTTCAATGCAAAACTTTGCGTTTCAGTAGCGACACCTATAAAAACGGTTCCTACACTTGCGTCGCTATCTCCTTTTGATGGACCTGCATTACCTGTTGTAGCAACGGCATAATCTGATTTAAACTTTCTCTTAACAGCAACAGCCATAGCTTCAGCTACTTCAGCACTAACTACAGAATATTGATCGATAATTGATGGGTCGATTCCTAATATGGCTACTTTAGAATCTGTCGCATACGTAATTGTACTTCCTTTAAAAAATTCAGAAGCCCCTGGGATTTCTGTAATTAAATTGGCTATTTTTCCACCCGTACAACTTTCTGCTGTGGCAAGTGTTTTTCCTTGTTCTTTAAACAAACGGCTTATTTGATCCACAAGACTCTCTTCATTACTTTCCCCTACGACAATATCCTTTATACGTTTTAAAAGAAGTCTAATTTGATCATCTACTGTTTTTTCTATAAAATATTTGTCCATGCCACGACTTGACAACCGCAGTCTAACGGTTCCTAAACTAGGTAAATAAGCCAGTTTAATATGTTCTGGAAGATCATTCTCCCATTGCTCAATTCTTGTGGCTATGGTGCTTTCTCCTTGTCCCGCTGTCAATATGGTTCTGTGGTGGATAAAGGGCAATCCTGGGATCGCCTTGATTTTAGGCAATACCCCACCACGCATTATTTCTTTCATCTCAAAAGGTACCCCTGGCATAGAAATAAAAATTACCTCGTTATGGACCAACCACATACCTGGTGCTGTGCCAAAATTATTTTTGATAATCTCAGCTTTAGAAGGAACCATAGCTTGCGCTTTATTCATGTCTACCATGGCATCTTTGATGTACTTAGCAAACAGCTGCGTTACATGGTTCAGTATTTCTTGATTGAGGACCAACTCATCGTTCATGTAATCACATATGGTCTTTTTGGTGATGTCATCTTTCGTAGGCCCTAATCCACCTGTTATGAGTACGATATCAGATTGCGATTCCGCTTTCGCGAAAGCAGACAAAATATGATCTCTACCGTCGCTTATCGAAATAATTTCATGTACATAAACTCCAATTTTATTTAGCTCCTGAGCGATCCAAGCAGAATTTGTGTCCACGATCTGACCTATGAGAATCTCATCACCTATCGTAATAATAGTTGCTTTCATTTAGAAATCCCTTTTGAGCTGGATTAAAGTTTCTTCCAGCTCTTGATGCAAATACATGAAGTCTTCCTGGATATCTTTCTTCTCTTGACTTTCCCCTGAAGATTCTAACTTGAGTGCCATATGATGACCTTTTAATCCAAACAACTCCAAAGAAGGCTTCATTTTTTGCGCATAACCATGTACGTTTGCTCTGTCTTCTTTTAACACCGCGACTGTTAGTGCGTCAAGATCTGAAGACATTTCTGTTATAAAGGTGGCCACCATTAATTTTATAAATTCTGAATCATTATCGGACAGCTCTATTATTTGTGATAAATTGTAAAAAACTTTTTTCATTTCACCTTTATTTTAAAGTGTTCTTTGCCGTGAAGGATCCCTGTCAAAATATCATTTTCTTGCACTCTAGAGACTCCTGCAGGTGTTCCCGTATAAATTAAATCTCCTATTTTAAGAGTGAAGTATTGTGAAATATAGGCAATGATTTCGTCTATTTTCCACAGCATATGTGACGTATTTCCGTCTTGCTGCAACACCCCATTTTTAAATAATTGAAAATCGAGGTTGTCCATTTCTGGCAACTTACTTTTATGTATAAAATCTCTTGATAGTACCGCGGCTCCATCAAATGCTTTGGATTTCTCCCAAGGCAATCCTTTTTCTTTAAGCTTTTGTTGCACATCTCTCGCTGTAAAATCTATTCCCAGACCTATTTCTTCATAATATTTATGAGCAAATTTTTCATCGATATGTTTCCCGATGCGATTGATCTTTACAACTACTTCTACTTCATGATGAACATCATCTGTCCATGGCGGAATAAAAAAGGGCTGTTTGTGTAATAAAACAGACGTATCGGGCTTAAGAAATACCACGGGCTCTTCTGGTCGCTCATTTGCCAATTCATTTATATGATCCGTATAATTGCGACCTATGCAAATAATCTTCATAACCTACCTGCTGTAATTAGGAGCTTCTTTAGTAATGGTGACATCATGAGGATGACTTTCCATCATTCCAGCAGCAGTAATTTTAATAAAACGACCTGATGCTTTTAAGGTTTCAATATCTTTTGCACCACAGTAACCCATTCCTGCTCTTAAACCGCCTAAAAATTGCGTCATGCTTTCTACTAGATCTCCTTTATAAGGTACCCGACCTACAATTCCTTCTGGCACTAGTTTTTTTATATCGTCTTCTACGTCTTGAAAGTAACGGTCTTTAGAACCGTGCTGCATCGCCTCCACAGATCCCATTCCACGATAAGATTTAAATTTACGACCTTCATAAATAATAGTCTCCCCAGGAGATTCTGTTGTTCCAGCAAGCATTGATCCTAACATCACACAATCAGCTCCAGCAGCAATAGCTTTGGGAATATCTCCTGTATATCTAATTCCGCCATCTGCAATTACGGGAACTCCTGTTCCCTTCAAGGCATGAGCAACTTCCATAATGGCGCTTAGTTGTGGAAAACCAACTCCCGCTACCACACGAGTTGTACAAATTGATCCAGGACCTATTCCTACCTTTACCGCATCTGCTCCAGCATTTGCTAGATATATAGCAGCTTCAGCAGTAGCCACATTTCCTACCACTACTTCTAGATCAGGAAAACTTGCTTTAACCAATTTCAATACATCTACCACGCCTTTTGTATGACCGTGAGCAGTATCGATAACAACCGCATCTACCCCAGCGGCAACTAATGCGCCAGCTCTTTCTACCGCGTCACCAGTAACACCTATAGCTGCTGCAACCCGCAAACGACCGTATGTATCTTTATTTGCATTGGGCTGTAACGTTAGTTTTGTTATATCTCTAAAGGTGATTAAACCTTCTAGCTTGCCTTCATTGTCAACAACTAGTAATTTTTCAATCTTATATTCTTGTAAAATAACCTCAGCTTCTTGAAGTGATGTTCCTGCTTTTGCTGTTACTAAATTTTCTGATGTCATTACTTCTGAAACCAGTCTCGAATCATTTTTTTCAAAACGCAAATCCCGATTCGTGATGATCCCTTTGATATAACCATCTGCATCGATGATAGGAATTCCTCCTATGCTATGTTCTCTCATGCTGGCCTTTGCATCGCCTATAGTAGCCTCTTCTGTCAAGGTTACTGGATCTATGATCATACCACTTTCTGCACGTTTTACACGACGTACCTTTTGGGCTTGCGCTTCAATAGTCATGTTTTTGTGTAGAATCCCTATGCCTCCTTCTTGAGCCATAGCAATAGCCATGCGGCTTTCAGTAACCGTATCCATCGCTGCCGAAATCACGGGAGCATTGAGGGTTATATTTTTAGTAAATTTAGTTTTGATACTCACTTCTCTAGGAAGGACCTCGCTATAAGCAGGTACAAGAAGTACGTCATCGTAGGTCAAACCTTCACCTAAGAATTTGGAATCGTGGGAAATCATGCAATACAATTTTATTGCACACAAAAGTACCTTTTTAATTCTTGTTCTCGGTTTTTATTAATCTTAATTATTAATAACTCGTATTTCTCCGTTGTAAAAGAGGTGATTTTAACAATTTGACCAACACCATACAGCAAATCAGGTACTTTACAATAGGAACTATAAGAATGTTGATTATTAGGCAGTGTAAAACATAAGCCACCTCCTAAGTACTTTTTAAAATCTACCTTCATTAAAATTTTCTACCTATTCAAAACGGTTGACACTTACCCATCAAAACCACCCCAACGGGATAACAAAACCTATCTCTTTATGCTATTTTAAGCACGGCGTATAACAAAGGATTTAGAATCCGTTTCCTATTTAACTCGCATATAGTGGCCTGATCGGATTCCAAACAATACTCCGTCTTGCTAGGTTCCATGTCATCCATACTCAGAGCATGACTGTAAAGAGCACCTATATAAATTTAGAAAGGCTCTTTTATTCCTGTATTGAAGTCCGAAAGCTAAATTTTTTAGGATGACCACCCTAAAAATCTAACACCACGATTAGATTTAGACACTTTAAAAATAGCTAGATGACTTGCAAAACCTCGAAAGCCTCCTGTAAACAAAGCATTAAAAAAATCAATAATTAAGAGGATACATAATGGCATAATGGATTGAAATTCTTTTAGCACTATATATTTCTAAATTATAACGCCTTAATAGGATTTAAAAATGCTTGTTCTACGAACTCGATTGTTCAAGCTTACAACATTCCTAACGGCCTACTTAAATCTGTACCTTTGAATAGAACCTGTTGATTCTATGTTTTAAAACACCAGTGATAAGTATGCCGATGTTACACCAAATTAATTTTTAAATATGAAATGGATATCAGCGGTATCCACTCCTTTTCACCGAACAAATTTTTACCACTTATAAATAATCACATCATCACCATCCAGTGTGGTTAGATACCGGTTATGAGATTGTGCCACTGCACTTTTAGACTTTCCATAAACGGGCAAAGAAGAAAGCACCTCACCATTTTTATCTAAGACATATACCTTGTGTTCTACCGTCTCAATAAGATGAATGAAATCGCCACTGGATAAGGTGGTGATTTTTGCTGGCAAATAGGTCCCATAGGGCAAACTTATAGTGTAACCGTTTATTATAAGCTCGTTGTTATTTTGAATCAATTGAATTTTTGAGTTGGCATCAAGTGATGCGTCGTTTCGATAAGATCCTGTATAGTTGATGTTACCTTTGACCAAATCTAACTGCATTAATTTGCCTTCTTTTGTTAAAGCTATAGCCTTATTCTTATGGAAAAAGAGTTCTGTATTTAGCTTCAGCTTGCCTTCAACTTTAGTTCTTATACCGCCCGTTCTACTTAAAAGTGCTATGGAGTGGTCTGCTTTTGCAAAAGCAATAAAATCTTTGGTCCCTACTCTAAAGTGTTTAGGCTGGGTGGTGATCGCGGCTGCTTTTTTATAGGTAAATCCGTGTACCGTTTTCCCATCTCTATCCAGCATGATTAATTCTTTCCCTTGGGTAACTAGAAATCGATAATCACGCCTTGAGTCATAGTCAAAAACGCTCAAAGGTTGCGTAATAGGATCTTTAAATTTCACAGGATAGGCATTCACATCCTTACCGTTTCTATCCACAAAATAAACGGAGTTCCCAGTTGCAAAAACTAGTTGTTTGCGGCCATTTTTATAAGCGTCAATAGATTCTATTTCTCCTAAAATAAGTCCATCCAACTTTTTACTCCACCATTTTTTACCGCTTTCTGATAAGAGATGTAGCGTGAAATCTTCATCTTGAAAAGCAACATCGTGTCGTTTACTCATATGATTAGGAAATAAAAAGGGACCAGCGATGATCTTTTTAGGCGACTTATAGCTTCCTAGTTGACTGACTTGCTGATCCATACTGGAATTACTAGCTAACGGAATAATCATGTGGAAATGAGCATATTCATCTTCGTGAACATACTGACTGATGATCAACGGAAAATCATTTTCACTGAGTTTATTAATAAGCTTAACATCTTCTTTAGGAGCATTTTGAGCTTTATCTTTGAATTCTTTCAGACTGGTTATTTTCAATAAACTACTGCTGCTGCTTAATGATTCACTCGCCTTTTTCCACCATGACTGCTCAGCAAGAACTGTTTTATTCTGGTAATTAGATATAAGTTCTTCTAACGTTGTGCTGCTGTGTGAAAAGATGAGGTGTTGATCTATTACAGTCACAAATTTGTATTCCTTAGCTTGAACCAGTGGCTGGATAGCATGTGTTTTTACGGGTTGCGCCAGCTCGTAAATCCTATTGTCGCGGTAGGTAAATTGAGCCGTTGATAAACTGTCTAAATTCATAAAAATAGCCTCGTAAGGTTTTAAGGTAAAGACCAAAGCACTAGACTTTTCTAAAACAACCTCACTCATTTCTTGCGTATTATCAAGAATACCCATCAGCTGGCTTCCTACTTTCACATCATTGCTATGATACCTCCTTAAATTATCTATAAGTTGAGAAGGATTTTTATAGGTAACCGATTTCAAAGCACGTAGACTTACTGGTACAATTTCTTGAATGTGATTTTCAATAACCTGTATGTTGTTGTACAGATCATGATCCATTTTCAAACTGTCTTTATAAGTAATCACACCATCTAACTGGAGAGCAAAATTGCCAGTTTGAGCTTCTAACTGATACCATTGCGCATGATTACCAGCATCGCTTATATTGCTTCCTAATAGAAATTGCTCCAACCATTTTTTTTCAGTTGCTTTTACATAGAACGTATTGCCACTTTTAGTTCTCTTGTAAATATGCTCAAAACCATCGTCAAACATGTAATTAGTGACATCTCTGCGCACTAAACTTTCTAAAACCAATCGAGAGGAGCTCGCTAGATGTACTCCTTTATGATTGATAGAATAATAACTAAAATCTCTTTTTTGAGTTTTAATAATATCCACATTATTGTATTTAATAACTGAAGTAAGGTCAGTAGAGTCTGCCTTCTTTTCAATAACTGAGGTAATCAGTGTGATCACCACTTCATTTTTACCTTCCATACTCAGAGCGATTAAGGAATCATCTGTAAGGTCATAATCGTTGAGAAAAGAACTAGCTTTATGTATTTCTTGAAAACGAGAAAGACCCGATAGGATACTGTACAACTCGTTCCCACTAAAAAATTGATCCAGATCTTCAAAATTATCGGTATGAACAATAATTTTAGAATCTGTAGGAATGCGATTGATAAGATCTCCATTGATCTCTGGATCTCCTGCACAACTGATTAGGATAGAAGCAATAATAATAAAGGCAATTAGGTTGCGCATAGAAATTATTTAATGAACTCGTTTCAACT
>Ga0222644_1000114_pt1 | contig 41435 bp, 36 predicted proteins | sample AntAcemetagen291_FD_179800 | JGI IMG/M metagenome (GOLD analysis project Ga0222644, IMG submission 179800) | Saline water microbial communities from Ace Lake, Antarctica - #291 | ecosystem: Environmental > Aquatic > Non-marine Saline and Alkaline > Saline | place: Antarctica: Ace Lake...
CCTGAACTAACAATTTAAAAACTAAAGCAGTTCAAATTATTTTTTACCTTCTAAACGGCTAAAAAAAATAGTTTGAACGGTATAAATTAAACCTGAAAAAGGTCAACCTATATCAGTATAATACATAGTATTAATTCCTGTAAAAGAAATTAAAGATGGAGCACATATTGTAGGCAAAACTATTGCTGAATTAGGATATGGAAATACACCTGTTGATATTATTAAATTCCAATCGGAAGGCTTTGATAAAAAACCTTACGAAGGTATTATTTTAGCCAATAGAAATCGTACTGCACAGTTTATAAATATCAATGATATTAGTAAAAGTGCAATGGAAGAAGGTGTAAGCTATATAGGTATGGCAGAACATACCGGCACACCTATAAGCAATCTGCCGATGGTAGGTTTGTTGCAAATGGACGACCAAGACGGGTATCACATTACTGCATTAAGACGTAATGACGAAACCGGTAGTTTGGAATTGATTTCTTTTTTAAAAAATATGTATTTGAGATTAGATGAATTTGTTTCGGAATATGACATGCCGACTTACAAATACGAAGGGCAACAACTAGAAATGAAAGGATATCAAAATATGATGATTAAAGATTTGGGGAAAACTGAATTTATTAAAAAATAACATTTCAATTTATACAAATCTCCTGCAGCTTAATTTTTGAGTTGTAGGGGATTTTTACTTTAATCACTATGCGAACACTACTTTTTCTAATTATATCTTGTCAATTATTTGCACAAAAGAATAGTTTACCAGAAGTGACACATATTTATCCCACTGTAGATTCCCTTCCCGTAAATCTTACTCGGTTCTACATAAAATTTTCTAGACCTATGCAAGAGATGGGTATTTTAAACCATATAAAATTGACCAACAAAGAAGGCGAGAACATAACTGGTGTTTTTTATGAAAACCAATACGAATTATGGGATATAAACCGTACAAAAGTTACTCTCATTATAGACCCAGGAAGAGTAAAAACAGGCTTATCAGCAAATAGACTAATGGGAAGAGCCTTTGTCGAAGGAGAAGAATATACGCTCACGGTTGATAGTCTGTTATTAGATTTTAATGACCAACAATTGGCAAGGTCTTTTTCAAAAACATTTGTAGCAGTAAAAGAAGATAGAACTCCTCCCAGAGTTGAATTATGGCATTACAATGTTCCAAAAAGTAAAAGTAAACAGAAGTTGGTTATAGATTTCAACGATAAAATAGACCATATCTCTGCACAAACTTTGATTAGGATAACCTACAAAGGTAAAACAGTGGAAGGCGAAATTTTATTGAAAAACCAAGAGCAACAATCGGTTTTTGAACCCAAAAAGCAATGGAAAAAAGGAACGTATAAAATTGAAGTGAGCCCAAGCTTAGAAGACATTGCTACCAATTCTATGAATCAAGTATTTGACCATAAGGTAGGGGATTTAAAAAATACAAACCGTCAAAATTCAATTATAAATTTCACAATAAAATGATCAAAAAGTTTTTAATTATTTTTAACATTTTGATTTTTCCTTTTTTGGTGAACGCTCAAGATTTATCATCTATTAAAATGTTACGTGCAGATGAAAATTACAGCAATTTATTAAAAAATGACAGTATAAGAAACGCCTCTTTTTTAAATAAACTGAAAGCTATCCCTCTCACCAAAGACAAATCAATTTACTTGAGTATTGGATGGGAATTTAGACCTAGATTTGAATTTACTGAAAATAAAAATTGGAGTGCAAAAGCAGAAGCCGATGATGGTTTTTATTCTCAAAGAATAATGTTTCATTCCGATTTGCATTTGGGAAAATATGTTCGTGTTTTTGGGCAACTTACTCACGGTTTGGTTTCTTTGGAAAAACCTGTTTATGTGCAGTCAGACGAATTGGATTTACATCAGGCTTTTGCTGAATTTTCCCTTCCCATAAAATCAACAACGCTAAAATTTAGATCAGGAAGACAAGAAATATTGCTAGGTTCTAGACGATTAATTGCACCTAGAGATGGTCCAAATAGCCGCAGAAGTTTTGATATGGTACGCATGATTGTTGAAAATAAAAAATATAATGGCAATGTGTTCTACGGAAGAGAAGTAAAGGTCCCGAACGGCATCTTTGATAATAATTCTAATGATGCACCTTACACTTGGGGAGTCGGAATTAGTGCAAACACAAAAAAAATACTAGGAAACACTTCACTATACTATATAGGTTTTGATGCCAAAAGCGTGAAACACAACGATGGCATTAATCCTGAAACACGCCACACAGTTGGGATGAGAAGATATGGGGAATTGGGCAAACGATTTAAATACAACACGGAAATCAACTATCAATTTGGCAAATTTGGTAATAAAACGATAAGTGCTTTTTCTATTGAAGGAGATTGGCATTACCATTTAATAAACATAAAACACAAGCCCGATTTAGGCTTAAAACTAGATTATATTTCGGGTGATAAAAATACAGGAGATAACAAATTAGGAACCTTTAATCCCTATTTTAACAATCCTGCTTATTTTGGATTAATTACGCAAGTTGCCGCTATGAATATGTTTGATGTACACCCTTCTATCAAATTAAATCTAACAAAAAAACTAAAAGTAACAGCTGAAGCAGACTTTTACTGGAGAGCCCAACTAAATGACGGCTTGTATAATGGAGCGAAATTTTTAACAATAGGATCTTCAAACAATAAGAGTAGATTTATTGGATGGCAATCTGGTCTAATAGTATCATACGCAATTAATAGAAATATCACATTATCTAACGTAACCTACTATTTTGTTGGGGGTGATTTTGTAAAACAAACTGGCGACACTAAAAATACATTCTTCAACGGTCTTACCTTGTGGATTGGGTTTTAAAGCGTTTATTATAAGTTCGAAAAGAAATTTCACTGAGAAAATAAGCTGTTTTTTTTATTTCTTGATCTACATCAATGCTCAGCTTTTTAAATGAAAGCATCTTTGCAAAGTCAGTATTGGCTAAATAAAAAATAAAAAATGAATTTACACGAAGCACAAATTAGCAAAACAAGAAAAATAGCAGGGTATACCATTTCTATTCTAGCATCATTAATGATATTGATGGCTGGTATTATGAAAGTAATCGGCAACGAAGGAATGCTTGAAAATATGAGTAAGATTACTAATTGGGGAGATAAAATGCTACTAATAGGCTTAATAGAATTATCAGCTTTAGCACTTTATTGGATACCAAAAACGAGCAATATCGGATTTTTCTTATTGGCTTCTTTCGGAGGAGGAATAATTGTAGCCGAAGTGGTATCAGGTAGTTTTCCACTTACGGGTATTATGGTAACCACACTTTTTTATGTCGGTACAATGTTAAGAAAGCCATCTTTATCAGGAATGAATTTATAACCATTAAATAAACTAATCATGGAAAAAGCAAAAGTAGCGGGCAAAGCACCGCAAATGGAACAATTAGAAGAAGGAGAAATATACGCTTGGTGTGCTTGCGGTAAGTCAGAAAATCAGCCTTGGTGCAATGGAGCACATGCGGAAAGTGAATTTACTCCAAAAGTTTTTACAGCAGAAGAATCAAAAGCTGCAGCCATATGCTTGTGTAAGCAAACAAAGAATCCTCCGTATTGTGACGGTTCGCATATGAGCTTATAAGTAAAACTTAAAAAAATGAATCGAACTGATTTTATTAAAAAATTGTCCTTAACAACCATAGGAGTATTTGTTTTATCAAAATTTGGATTCGCTCAAACTGAAAAAATGACAAAAACAGCCATTAAAAATATCAAACCACTAACTCTGCCCTGGGAAACAAGAGATCCTTTTATTTTTTGTTCTTATCATTATGATGAATTCCCTGGCGGAAATGAAAACATGGAACCAAACGTTTCTCTAGAAGGTCGTGCAATAGGGCAAGATTTTGCTTCTAAAGACGGTTGGAATATGTATCACGGAGCAAATGTACCAGGATTTCCTGCACATCCGCATTGTGGATTTGAAACGGTAAGTCTAGTTACTAAAGGAATGGTTGACCATTCGGATTCTCTTGGAGGAAAAAGACGTTTTGGAAATGGAGACGTACAATGGCTAACCTCTGGAAAAGGTTTGCAGCATGCAGAAATGTTTCCATTGCTAAATAAGGATAAAAACCCATTTGAAATTTTTCAGCTTTGGTTAAATCTACCAAAAAAGAGTAAAAAGGTAGATCCATATTACAAAATGCTCTGGAGTGAGGATATCCCGAAAATTATATCGAAAGATGAAAATGGAAATCAAACAGAAATTGATTTAATCGCTGGCGAACTAAATGAACATAAAGCCCTTTTACCCAATCCCGATTCTTGGGCAGCAGATAGAAGCAATAATGTTCAAATTTTGATGATAAAAATGAATCCAAATGCAAAAATTTCTATTAAAGGTATCGAAGAAGACATTACACGAACACTCTATTTTTACGGAGGAAAGGAAATAAATATTGATGATACATCTGTACAGAAAAAGAGACTGATACACTTAAATTCTAAAGAAGATGTTCACATAGAAAACTCATCAGAAGTAGCGTATTTATTTTATCTACAAGGAAAACCAATAAACGAACCTTTGGTTCAACAAGGTCCTTTTGTAGCTAATTCGCATCAAGAAATACAAGAAGCAATGCAAGACTACAGAAAAACACAATTTGGAGGTTGGCCCTATAAAACCAATGAGCCAGTACACGACAAAAATAATGGTCGTTTTGCAAAATTCGTAAATGGTAAAGAAGTAATAAAATAAACTAATAAAAGATATGTCAAAACCAAAAATAGTAGGCCTAAAACCTATCGCAACCGAAGTAGTAAAAGGAGAAGAAAAATACTTTTGTACTTGTGGCGAATCCAAAGGGCAACCATTTTGTGATGGTTCACACGGAACAACATCGTATAAACCATTGGCATTTACATCAGAAAAAACAGAAACCGCTTATTTGTGTATGTGCAAGCAAAGTAAGAATCTACCATATTGTGACGGCACACACGCTACCCTAAAAAAGGAAGCTAATGAAACTGAAACTACTTCTAATTCTAACGTGAGTCCAGGCTCTACAATTGAAGAACCAACTTTGGCGTATATAAAAGCATTGGCAAAAGATGGATTATCAAAAACAGGACATCACGGAGAAATGGGTGCAATGGGCGTTCCTATTCCTGAATTGCCACAATGGAAAGACATACAATTATTAGCCGCTCAAATGGCAACCAAACCATTAATGGAAGATGTTGCTGTTGCTTCAGAATTAATCATTGGCCCAAACGCTAAAAAACCACTTAAATTGGATATTCCATTATTCGTTTCTGACATGAGTTTTGGTGCTTTATCTGAAGAAGCAAAAGTGTCGTTAGCTAAAGGAGCGGAAATGGCAGGAACAGGAATCTGCTCTGGTGAAGGCGGAATGTTAGATGACGAACAACAAGCCAATGGCAAGTACTTTTACGAATATGCCTCTGCAAAATTTGGTTTTGAATGGGATAAACTAAAAAGAGTACAAGCCTTTCATTTCAAAGGCGGACAAGGTGCAAAAACAGGAACTGGCGGACATCTTTCTGGAAACAAAGTAATTGGAAAAATAGCAGAAGTAAGAAACCTGAAAGAAGGTACACCCGCAGTTTCGCCTCCGACTTTTGATGATTTGCATACCCCAGATGATTTTAAAAAGTTTGCTGATAAAGTGAGAGAAATCACAGGAGGAATTCCTATTGGTTTTAAATTATCTGCCAATCATATAGAAGAAGACATTCAATTTGCTTTGGATGCGAGTGCCGATTACATCATTTTAGATGGAAGAGGTGGCGGAACTGGCGCAGCACCATTGATTTTTAGAAACAATATTTCTGTACCAACAATTCCTGCATTAGCAAGAGCACGTCATTATTTAGATAAAATAAACAGAAAAGATGTAACACTTATTATTACAGGAGGAATTAGAGTTCCAGATGATTTTATTAAGGCCATGGCTTTAGGTGCAGATGGGGTTGCAGTATCTAATTCTGCACTACAATCTATTGGTTGCGTTGGGGCAAGAATGTGTAACACAAATAATTGTCCAGCAGGAATTGCTACCCAAAAACCTGAATTAAGAAAATTGATAAATATAGACAAGTCTGCAACCCAACTCTATAATTTCTTTACTGCTTCTGCTGAATTAATGAAAGTAATGGCTCGAGCCTGCGGTCATAATCATCTTAATAAATTTAATGTGAATGACATTACTACTTGGAAAAAAGATATGGCAGACTTAACAGGAATCAAATTTGGTGGAATTAAATAACGGCAAAAAACAAAGAACTGAGTTAAAAACCAAACAAATTCTTCATTAAATTTAGGCAATCTTTCTCGTGCAAAGTGAAAGCTCAACAAAATGATTTAAATATAATCTGTAAAGAATCGACAACAGGTGAGTCCGAATATTCAGATGTTTTAATAATTAAAACTTATGAATTTGTCAGTCATTTATTCAAATCAATTGGAAGACCATAGTTTAGCCCCCAATAAGTTCGGAGTGTTATTTTAAATTTAAAATAATACCTTTGAGATATGAAATACAAGAATTGGAAGTGCGTGTTTTAATGTCAATTCAAGTTCTGTAATTATAGAACTTTCGGAATTAAATAAGTATTTGAGATAAATCAGTTACCAACACCGTGTTTAAAATATTGCTATATTTACATAAACTAAAGCTTATCGCTTTTTTATAAACTACTGAATTTCCGCTAGAAATTCTTCTTTCACAAAACCGCAACTTTCATTAAAAAACAACTTTTCTACGTAAGTTAAAAGAACGTGTTTTAATGAAATAGTTTCAAAAAAATTTAATTTTCCTTAACTAGTAACCTCCTTAAAAAGTGTTTCTAAATTTTTATGCTGTGCATTTAAACTAAGTATTTTTAAACTGTTCTGTTGCGCAAAATCAAAGATTTTAGAACGCTTATCCTCCTTACTTTCGAAAGTTAAGGACCATGTATTTTCTGAATTATATTTTAAAGAAATAATATTAGATAATTGCTGAAAAAATTGCTCTTCAATTTTACGATCAAAAGTAACTTCTATAATTTGTTTATTATTTTGTTTAAGTTCAGACAGTTTTTTATCAACCAAAATTGCGCCTTTTTTAATAATAATCACGCGATCACAAACTGCTTCTACTTCTTGCATAATATGAGTAGAAAATAATACTGTTTTTTCTCTGCCTAATTCCTTAATTAATTCTCTAATTTCCGCAATTTGATTTGGGTCTAAACCCGTTGTTGGTTCATCTAAAATTAACACTTTTGGATTGTGTAAAATTGCAGCTGCCAAACCAACTCTTTGCTGATATCCCTTAGATAATTCATTGATTTTTTTATGCGCTTCCTCGGTTAAACCAACCTTTTCTATACAAGTTTCTATTTCACCCTTATTAACCTTAAAAATTGATGCTTGAAATTGTAAATATTCACGAACATACATATCTGTGTATAACGGATTGTGTTCTGGTAAATACCCAATTACTTTTTTTGCTGCTATAGGGTTTTTTAAAACATCAATATCATCTACAAAAACTTCACCTGAATCCGGTTTTATAAAACCTGTTAAGATTTTCATCATGGTTGATTTCCCTGCTCCATTAGGACCTAAAAAACCAATAATTTGTCCTTTATCCGCAGAAAAAGAAATGGCATCTAATGCTTTTTGAGTTTTATAAATTTTGGATACAGCAATTACTTTTATTGACATTCTTTAAATGTGGTTAGTTATACTTTGTAAACGAAGTTATTACTTTTTTAGTTTACAGAAGTACTAGTTTGTGAACGAATTTTACGAATGTTTTTCATTCTTGACCAAGCAATTTTATGGCGTTTTTTGTATAACCACAAACAGCCTAAATCTAATAAAAAATAGAAGAAACTAATTCCGCTAGGCGGATTATGACTTGGTAAAAAATCGAAAACGCCCCAAGCTGTAGCCGGCCATTTCCAACATAAAAAATTAGTGCCAATTATTTCTAAATACGCAACAGAAATATACATGGTTAAATAAAAAAGACGCTCTCTTGGTTTGTTTCTAAGGATAAAAAGTGTGGCAATTGTTAATACAAAACCAAAAACGTCATTTTTTAAAATTAGAAAAACTGTGGCATATATAAAAATGAAAATCGCAAAAAATTTTTCTAACGCTATTCTATGTTTAATGATTGATTTTGCTTTCGAGAAATATAAAACAGCCACATACACTAAAGCGTGTCCTGGAGGCACATAATGCGGCACATTTTCTAATCTGTAGGTATACATTCCTAACCCAATTGACAACAAATATTCCCCCAAAACAGCTATGATTACAGCAGTAACCATTTGTTCTTTGACCCTTTTGTTTACTAGCCAAAAAGTGATTAAAAACCCAATAAACATGCTAATATTAGCATAAAACTGTGCGTCTTTAGTAATTTTTATAATATAAAAACTATCTAAAAATAAACCAAAAAATATAAATAAGTAAAGAGCTCCTAAACTTTTAAAAGTAGTAATAAAAGGAGATTTAGTAGCTAATAAACTCATGCGGTAAAAATAAGTAAACTAAATAAAAAATGGCTCAATAAAGAGCCATTTAATTATATGTATAAATAAAATTAAAGTTGGTAACGAACTCTTAAACTTACAAATCTTGGTAAAATAAAACGTTCATTAATATTAAATGAAACAATATTTTGATTTACAGAAACTTCAGAACCAGTTGCTAATAAGTTACTGCCTACTAACTCGTATTCGAATTTTGCATCCTTATCTTTTCTGTAAGCTAGACTAGCATTCCAAATTTGAAAGGAATTAAGAACACTACCCTCTTGACGCGTTTCATTATAAGAAAAATCTGATTTTACGGTTAAAGAATTCCAAATATATGCATCAAAATTAATAGAAGGTGCATGTGTTATAGATTTTACATCCACACTTCTCGCGCTGTTAGTTTGGTCGAAAAAATTTAAGTTGTAACGTAAGCTAACGTTTGGTGCTTTTGTAAAATTAGTACCAATACTAGTATTTAAACCTCGTGATATATTTTCGTTTGTGTTTTCTAAAGAATTGATAAATTGATAACTTTTATTATATGAAAAATTACCTCCTAAACTCATTCTAACCTTTTTAATTGTTTTACCAATACGTGCAAAAGCATTAAGGTTTTCATTATCTAATGGGGAGTTTATAGTTGTGCTACTAGAAACTACAGAACCTGGTTGAAAAATAGTATTTTTATTTACTTGATTTGCAGTTTTTGTATAGCTAACTCTTGCAAAAACATTACTCGCATTAAATAAATTAAAGCTTCTGTAAAATAAACTTACGTTATGAAAACTAGCATTTACTAATTCTGCATTTCCTGAAAAGAAAGAGTTATAACTGTTTGCTACAATACCTCTAGCTATTTGATTTACATCTGTGAAATTCACTTCTTCTTTGTAACTAAAAGTTAAGCTTTCACTTGTTTTAAACTGTGCAACTACTTCAAATTCTGGTAAAAATTTCTCAAATTTATCCTTAAAAAACTCTGTACCATATTGTGTATTATTAGAATTGTAAGAATGTAATGTAAAACCTGGGGTAAAAGTAAAAATACCTTTCTTTAAACGATATCTCAACCCTGCATAAATATCTGTAAAATTATATTCTGTATTGTTCGTTATTTGAGGATCATCTACGCCATCTATTGTAGGGTTCGGAGCGACTGTTGTACCTAATTGAAAAAAGCGAGAGTCGAAATTTTGAACACTCAAAATTGTACCTGCAACAAAGTTTAAATTACTTTTTTTATTTAAAATATAGTAATAATCTAGCTTTGCATCTAATTGATTTGATTTTACACGTCTATCTTGTTCTAGGTCGTAATAGGTTAAACTTCTATCTAAACCTAGTGTTAATGCGGCATCATCAAAACCATCTCTATCCGCACGATTTGGATCATTATTATTATTCGGGTCATTTTCTAAGGAAGCAATGTAAAAAGGATCTTCATCTTGCAACAAATGTTTTACTTCTAAAGCAAAAATACTTTTTTCGCTTGCTGTATAAAAGTAACTTAAATCTTGATTTATTGTAAATGGTGTTGAACTTTCATTTTGTGCAATATCACTTAAAACAAATGAATTTACGGCATCCGCTCTAAACTCATTAGAAAAACGACCAGCAACATTATAGTTTAATTGATTGCTAAAGTCTTTTTTATAGGCTGTACTAAATTTAAATAAACCGGTATTACTTGTTTGACTAGTTTGATTATCAACAACATCATCTGGTGTATTTGGGTCTATATAATCAATAGAATTAATATTTCTTTGTCCGTTGCTGTTACCAGACCAAATTAAGAAACCGCTTAGATCTAATTTAGGATTAGGCGAATAACTAAAATTTAAAGCCGTTAACTTTGTTTCTATTCTATTGGCATTTCTTGCACCTGCGTTTAAGAAACCTATTCCTGCATCTGCAATATTAATGTTTGTACCGTTTGATGGACTCTGACTTTGAAAATTCCCTCCAAAACCTCTAGCATCACTTCTACTTAAGACAACATCACCAATATTATTTACGTCACCAATAACATTTATTGTATATTTTGGGGAATAATAAAATAATTTTGGCTGAAATAAATACAAACCAGTATCCGGAGAATCTCCAGCCCCAGCAGTAATATCTCCAAACCAAAAGTTCTTTTTTCCTTCTTTTAACTTAATGTTTATCGCAACTCTATCTTGGTTATTCTGAACGCCACTTAACTGACTTACATTAGAATAGTTTCTTAAAACTTGAATTTTATCTACTGCACTAGAAGGTATGTTTTTTGATGCTAATTTAGTATCACCACTAAAAAACTCTTTACCATCTATCATTATTTTTTCTACTCTTTTACCTTCTACCTCTATCTCACCTGCTGCATTAATCTCTACTCCTGGTAGTTTTTTTAATACGTCTTCTAGTTTACGTTCAGTACCGTTTTGAAATGAGTCTGCATTATAAATAATCGTATCTCCACTAATGGTAACTGGCATTTTAGAGATAATATTAATTCCGTCTAAAGAATTATCATATTTTAAGAATATATTTTTAATGATATCGTTAGATTTTGTTTCTAAAACAAAATCAGAAGTTTTCATACCAACGTAACTTATTTTTACGTCAAAAGTAGTATTTACAGCAAGTTCTAATTTATAGTTTCCATTTGCATCCGTAAAACCATAGGATGCCATTTTTTTGGTAACTTTATTGATTGCCAAAATATTTGCCATTTCTAAGGGTTCGCCAATACTATCTTTAACAACACCTGATAATTTAATTTGAGCACTCGTAAAAAATGTAACCATGAAAATGGCTAGCAGTAGTAATTTTTTCATAACTTTCTTTAGAATTTTATTTTTTGATTAGAAACGTCTTCCTCCACTGTTTCCTCTTCTATTTTGAAACATATTTCTCATTTCTTCCATTTTTATCTTAACCGTCTCTGTATACTTTTCTCTTGAGATTTCTTTGCCTTTAGACGGCGCATCTATTGCCTCTTTTTCGGAAGGATTCATAACAATCTCAGTACACAGAACGGTTGTTCTGCCTGAGTTTATTTCTAAAATTAAACCTGGCAAACCCCAATATTCTGCTGGACCATTACTAACTGGTATTTGTGGTGTGTACCAAGCAGTAACCTGTATTTGTTTTGGCATTTCTATTTCATCAGTAACTTTAACAACGTTAGAAGAATCTTTTTTTGATTCCTCTTTTTTGTCATCATTTCTTCTTCTCATATTCGTCCAATCTGTAGGGTCTACATCTTGCATCATAGTTGCTTTAAAGCAAGTGTAGTTTCCTATCTGTTTGGTTTCGCTTCCTAATTCCCATTTAGGGGTTTCCATTTTATCAGAAACTAAAAACTTTTTACCAAAAAACTCTGTCTCTTCTAAAGCTACTAAATCTTTAGTGTTTTTATATTTTACAGAACGACCAGCCATCATTCCCATAAATCCAGAACTTGCACCGGCTGTTGGTGCTGCCAATTTTTCATCCTCTTTGTAGATCGATGAAGATTTATCAAAAGATAATATGAATGTTTTTTCTAATACAGATTTCATCCTGTCTGCAATTTCTTTTTTTCTAGCCTCCGTCATTTGCCCTCCTCCACGGCCACCAAAACTGCTCATATCCATGGTAGTTTTCGACATGTATATTGCTTTTCCTTGAAAATCTTTTTGAGCAAATAATGTTATTGTAACCAATGCAAGAAAGAATGTAAGTAGTAATTTCATAATTTTTTTTTATTTTTTATCAAAAGTAAACTTTAGTAACTCTTTTAAGACTTAAAAAAAACTTAAAAGTTTAATTGAATAAATGAAAAATTACACAAAACTTCCATATTAATTGCCACTCATTTTAATATTTATGCCATTTCCTAGATCAACACCTTCTCTACCGCTAAAACGCTTCATCATTTCTTTCGTTTTTTCTTCGCTAATTTGATCAAAAACTACTTGATTTACAATTTTACCTTTATCAGGTTCTTGAATGGTGATTTTTTCTGATGGATTCATTATAATTTCTGTGCAAACAATCGTTGTTGTTCCGTCATTAATTTCTAAAATCAAACCTGGCAAACCATAAAAAGTACTTGGTCCGTTGCTGATTGGTATCTGCATTGTATACCACGCTGTTGTTACAATTGTTTCCTTTTTGTTAACTTCTTTTAGTTCTCCATTTACAAAAGTTGAATTTGTATTTTCTAACTCTTTAGAAAAACTAGCTTTATAACAAGTATAAGTACCAATGTTTTTTGTTTCTGACGATAATTGCCAATCGTATATTGTTAAAGAATCTTTTACCAGAAAAGGTTTACCCATAATTTCGGTTTTATTTGCAAATCGTTTTTCTTTTAAATTCTTGTAGTAAATAGTCCCTTTACCTTCTCCAGAAAAAAAGGACATTACTTGCATCCCTTTTGCATTGGGTTTTGGTGCATTTAAACTTACTTCTTCTTCGTAAACAGACGAAATTTTATCAAACTGAAGAATAAATGTTCTTTGATTCATTTTTTGCAATCTAGCTTCAATCTCTTTTGTTTGTTGTTCTGACATTGTTGCATTTTCTCTGCCAATTTTAATATTCGATTTTCTACTGGTTTTATAGACCGCTTTTCCAGAAAATTCTTGTGCAGTTAAGGTAACGACTATAAAAAATGCAAGTGCTGTTATTATTGTTTTCATGACTTATTTATTTTGATATTTTTTAGAAATTTTAATGATGGATGCAACTCCTTTTTTGGCTTTTATAAGTAAAGAGTCAATATTTTTAGTTTCCCCAGAAATTGTAATTGAACCTTTAAATTTATATTTAGACTCCTTTAAATCAACCTCAAAACTTAGTGCTATTTTTTCTTCTGGTGTATTCGTGTCATAGAGATCTTTTAACTCTTTCCAATCAATATTTTCTAAATCTTTTACAGAATTTACAGAAAATTTGATTGAGGTAACTTTTGGTTCAACGACTTTTAAAATATTTACACTCATTTTTTCTTCTTGTCCGTAAACAAATATTGAGGCGGTAAGTAATAGAATCGTTAGTAGTTTTTTCATAATTGATGGTTTTAAATTTTTACACTACAAAGATGCAGATTAGAAAAGGTTTTTATAGTTAATGAGTGTTAATGAGTGTTAACCGCCTCTTTTTATCGTTTTTACTAAGTATATTTGAAATATGAATACCAAAAAATATCATTGGCTTTTTTATCTTATTACAATAACAATTGTGGCTACGATTGCTGTGCAGTTCTATTGGAATTACAAAAATTACCAAGAAAATAAAGTGCGAATTTCGAACGAAATTCTATTAAGTTTAGACAATGCTGTGGAAGAATATTATGCAACATTGGCTAAGGAAGAAATTACAACAATTATTAATTTTAATAGCCTTAAAAATGGATCTAGTTTAGGAGAAAACATGCGTTTTGATTCTATTTTTAAAAATTCTAAAAAATTACAAAAAATTAAAGCACTTGTAAAGAAAGATACTTCGATAACAAAATCAAAATTTGATATCACTAGTATTTCTTTTACTACTGATGATAAAAAAGATGCTAAACAAACAGATTCTATTATACGAAATTTTACGAAAAAAATATCTAAAAATAAAAAAACAATTATTGAAGGTTTTCCTGTAAAAATTGGAAAATACAATAATGAGAACTATTCAGAAATAAAATATTTTAGAGGCCAAAAAGCAGCTGATAGTTTAAAATTAATAAAAAATTTAAAACCAATTTTCTTTTCAATCACATCAAATGAAATAGAATATCAACAATTAGATTCACTGATAAAAAACCAACTTGATAAGAAAAAAATACCCATTTCTTTTGTCTTTCATCATTTAAAGAATGATACAATTTTTCATTCTTCAAACGATTCTTTAAATTTAAGAAAATTAGATAAAAGTGTTTCTAGTAAATCAACCTATTTAAAAAAAGGAGAAGAATTTAAATTATTGTTTAATAATCCAAGTTTAGAAGCGCTAAAAAGAAGTTCTTTAGGGATTTTATTATCGCTCTTGTTATCGCTTTTAATTATTTCTTGCTTGTTTTATTTGTTGAGAGTTATCAATCAACAAAAAGACTTGGCCGCAATAAAAAACGATTTAATAAGCAATATTACCCACGAATTTAAAACACCAATTGCAACCGTTTCTGCAGCCGTTGAAGCTCTAGAGAATTTTAATGTTTTAGAAGATGCAGAAAAGACTAAAAAATATCTTTCTATGTCGTCTGTTCAGTTAAAAAAACTGCATCAAATGGTTGAAAAGCTATTAGAAACAGCCACTTTAGATAGTGAACAGTTACTTTTAAAAAAGGAAACTATTGATATTGTTGAAGTTGCCGAAAAACTAGTTAGCAAGCACAAATTATTAAGCACTAGCAAAGAGTTAATTTTCTCATCCAACTTACAACCTATTTATATACTTGTTGATGTTTTTCATTTTGAAAATGCAATTTCTAATCTAATTGACAATGCTGTAAAATATGGAGGAAATCGAGTAGAAATTAATATAAATTCCGTTTTAAAATCGACAGAAATCACGGTTGTAGATGATGGAGAAGGGATTGAAAAAAATCAGCAAGAAAAAATATTTGATCAATTTTACAGAGTTCCAAAAGGAAATACACATGATATAAAAGGCTTCGGTATTGGCTTGTATTATTGCAAAAAAATCATTGAAAAACATCAAGGAACCCTGGTGCTTTTATCAGAAAAAAATAAAACAGTTTTTAAAATAACCATCCCTAATGAATAAGATAAAAGTATTGTTAGCTGAGGATGAAGCTAGTTTAGGAATGATTGTAAAAGAGAGTTTAGAATCAAGAGATTTTACTGTTTTTCATGCAGAAAACGGCGAAGAAGCCTTTGAAATTTATCAGAAAGAAAAACCAGATGTTTTGGTTTTAGATGTGATGATGCCAAAAAAAGACGGATTTACCTTAGCCAAAGAAATACGTGCAGAGAATAAGAACATTCCGATTCTTTTTTTAACCGCAAAATCGCAAACTAGTGACGTTTTAGAGGGCTTTTATCATGGTGGAAATGATTATTTAAAAAAACCTTTTTCGATGGAAGAATTGATCGTTAGAATAAAATCTTTATTAAACAGAATTGAACTAAAAACAAATATTGATGCTATTAAAATAGGCGATTATTCTTTTAATTTTACAAAGCAAACTCTTAAATATAATTCAGAAATTGAGCAATTAACACACAGAGAAGCACAACTTCTTTTTCACCTATTTGAAAAGAAAAATGAAATTTTAGGTAGAACTTTTATTCTAAATAAACTATGGGGAAATGATGATTTCTTTAATGCTAGGAGTATGGATGTATTTATTAGTAAACTTCGAAAAAAAATAAAAAAAGACAATACCCTACAAATTATAAATATTAGAGGCTTTGGATATAAATTAATTTGTTAGCAGTTTACTATCTATAATTTTTACTACCTTTATCAACTATTTTTTAATTTTAGAAAACAAACTTTATGCACGTTGCAATTGCAGGAAATATTGGTGCTGGCAAAACCACACTAACAGAACTTTTAGCCAAACATTATAAATGGAAACCACATTTTGAATCTGTAGATGAAAACCCTTATTTAGATGATTTTTATGCAGAAATGGAACGTTGGTCTTTTAACTTACAGGTCTTTTTTTTAAACAGTCGTTTTCGTCAAATATTAGAGTTGAAAGAGTCTGGTAAAAATATTATTCAAGATAGAACCATTTATGAGGACGCGCATATTTTTGCACCCAATTTACATGCAATGGGTTTAATGACCAATAGAGACTACAGTAATTATAGTTCTTTATTTGATTTGATGGAAAACTTAGTTTCTCCTCCAGATTTATTAATTTATTTACGTGCAGACATATCTACTTTAGTTGGGCAAATTCATAAACGTGGCAGAGACTACGAAAACTCTATAAGTATCGATTATTTAAGTAGATTAAATGAGCGTTATGAAGCTTGGATATCTACCTACACAAAAGGAAAGCTATTAATTATTGACGTTGATAATTTAGATTTTGTTAAAAATCAAGAAGATCTAGGTTATATTATTGATAGAATAGACTCTCAAATAAATGGTTTATTTTAACAACTAACTTCTATAAAATGAAAGAGACCGTAAAAAACGGTCTCTTTTTTTTGTGATAAAATCACACATGATAGATAGTCCCCCAACTATCTATCAAATCTTGAGTTGAGAATTAACGCAACACGTTTATTTTTTTTATACAATGGCTTAACTAGAAATTATTTTATGATGATTAAATAAAGCTAAAATGGCTGCAACGGATTTAATAGAAAATCATCTAATTTTATCTTCAACTTCCATATTTATTTTGGATTAATATCTAAATAATAATCTTCTATTACGTCTATCGATTTTAAGCTAAAAGCAATTCTAGGAGCAAATTTTTTTTTGTAATTATAGTAATAAATAGTTAATAATTAAGTGCATTTTAAAATATTGATGCTTAAGAACTTTAATACCTGCTATTATGAAGCCTTCAAAAAAAATATTCTCAACAAAACTATCGTAAGTATACTCTAAATAAGAAAACAACTCCTTTTAATAATTATTTTAGAAAATAAAGTGTATTCTTTACTTTTGATAAAATAAATAAAATATATATTTTTATTTTGTAACATTTATAGAAGTTACTGCGTATAAGTAAATGTAACAATTAAAATAATCCTTAAAAAAGTTACATAGAATTCGATGAGACAACTTAAAATTACCAAGCAGGTTACTAACAGAGAAACTGCATCGTTAGACAAATATTTACAAGAAATTGGAAAAGTAGACCTAATTACTGCTGATGAAGAAGTAGAATTAGCACAGCTAATTAAAGCTGGTGACCAAAAAGCACTAGAAAAATTAACGAAAGCAAACTTAAGATTCGTTGTATCTGTTGCAAAACAATACCAAAATCAAGGATTAACATTGCCCGATTTAATTAATGAAGGTAACTTAGGTTTAATTAAAGCTGCTAAACGTTTTGATGAAACTAGAGGTTTTAAATTTATATCGTATGCCGTTTGGTGGATTCGTCAATCTATTTTACAAGCATTAGCAGAACAATCTAGAATTGTACGTTTACCGTTAAATAAAATTGGTTCTATCAATAAAATTAACAAAATGTATGCGTTCTTAGAGCAAGAAAATGAAAGACCTCCAAGTCCGGAAGAAATTGCTAAAAAACTAGATATGACAGTTAATGATGTTAAAGAATCTATGAAAAACTCTGGACGTCACGTATCTATGGATGCTCCTTTAATTGAGGGTGAAGATTCTAATTTATATGATGTTTTAAACTCTGGAGAATCTCCAAATCCTGATAGACAATTACTACACGAATCTTTACGTATCGAAATTAATAGAGCATTAGAAACATTAACTCCACGCGAGGCTGATGTTGTAAAACTATATTTTGGTTTAGGAGAGCATCAACCAATGACCTTAGAAGAAATTGGTGAAACGTTCGATTTAACTCGCGAACGTGTACGTCAAATTAAAGAAAAAGCAATTAGAAGATTAAAACATACTTCTAGAAGTAAAATTTTAATGACTTACCTAGGTTAGTCTATAAATAACTAATAATTAGTATTTTACAAAAAAACCTTGATGTCTTATCAAGGTTTTTTGCATTATATTAACATTCTAAGTATGATTTATTAACAAATTATAGGCTTTTTTAGCATGCCTTTAATATTAAATAAACAATCTTTTAATATGTAGCTATCATCCAAAGAAAAATCCTTGTATAGTTTTGACCTCAAAAAACAATCAAACTTATGAGGAATCTATTACTATTATGCACTATTATTTTTTCGCTGTATTCTAATGCTCAGGGAAAAGGAGTTATTTCTGGAAAAGTAACTGAAAATGAGAGCAACTTTTCTTTACCTGGAGCAACACTAAAACTATCAGGAACAAACAAATACACAATTTCTGATAGTGATGGCGATTTTGAGTTTTTGGATATTACCGAAGGAACTTATCAATTAGAGATTACCTATATTGGTTATCAAAAATTTTCTAAAGAAGTAAAAGTTATTGCAGGGAAAAATAATCGCATTTCTTTAGTTCTTCTTTCAGGAACAGAAGAATTAAGTGAAATTATTATTACTATGGGTGACCGCTTAAGAGGTCAAGCAAAAGCAATTAACAAGCAAAAAACAAACCAAAACATTACAAACGTTATTTCATCAGACCAAGTAGGTCGTTTCCCAGATGCAAATATAGGAGATGCATTGAAACGTATTCCAGGAATCACGATGCAAAACGACCAAGGTGAGGCTAGAAATATCATCATTAGAGGTTTAGCGCCAAATTTAAACTCTGTAACTTTAAATGGAAATCGTATTCCTTCAGCCGAAGGAGATAACAGAAATGTACAAATGGATTTGATTCCTTCAGATATGATCTCTACCATAGAAGTGAATAAAACATTAACTTCTGACATGGATGCAGATGCAATTGGTGGATCTGTAAATTTAGTAACAAGAGCAACTCCTAATAAACAGCGTATTTCTGGAACCTTAGCTGGTGGTTACAGTCCGATTAGAAATCAAGGAAATTATACAGCTGGGTTTGTTTATGGAGATCATTTTTTTGACAACAAACTTGGTGTGGTATTAAGTTCATCTTACAACAATAATACATTTGGTTCTGATAATTTAGAAGCTGCTTGGGTAAAAGGCAAAAAAGAGCAAGTTTATATCGAAGAATATGATATCAGAAAATATGATGTACAACGTATCCGAAATTCTTTTGCCTTTGCTACTGATTATAAATTTAATGAAAGCAACTCCATATCCTTTAATGCTATTTATAACTTTAGAGATGATTTAGAAAATCGGTATCGTGCAAGATATAGAGGTATTAAACCTGTTTATAACGAAAATGAAGATATTACCGGTTTTACAGGAGATGTTCGTAGGCAAACCAAAGGTGGTATTGATGACAATAAAAATAAAAACACACGTTTAGAGAGACAAACTGTTCAAAATTATTCTTTTGGCGGAGAACATTTATTGAGTTCTAAATTAGATATGGATTGGTCTATAAATTTTGCAAAAGCTACTGAAGACAGACCAAATGAGAGATATATTGAATTTCAAAACAAAAAACTTGATTTAAATGTGAATTTAACAGATGAAAGATTTCCATTCATTTCTGGAACAGGTGAAAATGTAGAAAGCGAATTTGGCTTAAGAAATATAAGTGATAATTTTAATTATACTGATGAAACTGAACTAGGGATCAAATTAAATTTTAGAGTTCCGTTTTCATTCGTAGAAAATCAAAAAGGAAGGTTACGTTTTGGCTTACGAATGAGAATAAAAGACAAAATGAGAGATAATATTTTTTACGAATACGATCCAATCACCTCTCTTGGAAATTTAAATAGCATACCTAACTCATTTTATGGTGGCGAAAATTGGCAAGTTGGTTCTCAATATGTAGCAGGATCATTTGCAAGCGCTTCCTATTTAGGAAATCTAGATTTAAATAATTTAGCTCTTTTTAATAAAGAAGCTATTCCTTCAGAATATCTTGGATTAAACTACAAAGCAAGTGAAAATATTTATGCGTCATTTATAAGATGGGATCAAGATTTTAACGATAATCTTTCTATGATTCTTGGATTACGTACAGAACTTACGGATATAGATTATACCGCTAACTATGTTTTAGATGAAGATCAATTAATTGGTGAAATTAATAACACCAATTCGTACACAAACCTGTTACCAAGTATTTCTTTTAAATACAACGGAAAAAAAGACTGGGTATACAGAGCCGCATTTACAACCTCTTTAGCTAGACCAGATTATTACGCATTAACACCATATATAACCGTAGTTCCTAACGACGACTCTGATATAGCCGCAGGAAACCCAAATTTAAATGCAACTTTTGCCTATAATTTTGATTTGATGGTCGAAAAATATTACAAGTCTGTAGGATTACTTTCTGGTGGTGTTTTCTATAAAAAGTTAAATGATTTTATTTACACGTATCGAGACAATCAATATACAAATGCAAAATTTACTGCAGATTTTCCAAATCAAATAAATCCAATTCCAGTAGAAAACCCAGGAAACTGGTCTTTAACTCAACAGCGTAACGGCGAAAGCGTAAATGTTTACGGCCTTGAAGTTGCTTTTCAAAGACAGTTAGATTTTATTCCAGGTAAATTTTTCAAAGGATTAGGGCTGTATGTAAATTATACATTCACCGCTTCAGAAGCAAAAGGAATCACAAACTCTGGTGGAGATCAAAGAACAAATGTAACGCTTCCTGGAACTGCTCCTCACATGTTTAATAGCTCTCTATCTTGGGAAAATAAAAAATTCTCCGCAAGAGTTTCACTTAATTATACTGCTGACTATTTAGACGAATTAGGTGGAGACGAATTTGAAGACAGGTACTATGACCGCCAATTATTTGTTGACGCAAACGCATCTTATAAATTAACAAGTAAATTAAGAATTTTTGCTGAAGCAAACAACTTAACGAACCAACCATTGCGATATTACCAGGGAATTAGTGCAAGAACAATGCAAACAGAATACTACCAAGCGCGCTTTAATTTAGGTTTAAAATTTGACCTATAAATCGGAGTTTTTTAATTTATGATAAAAAGTGAAACGGGTTATTTCCCGTTTCACTTTTTATCATAAATCGCTTTAAAATTTGCGCTTCTAAAAGAACACGATTATTGATTTATTGCAATCTAATTTTACATTAAATATTTCGAAATATGAAAATTATAAACAGCATTCTCCTTTTTAGTCTTTTTTTGATTTCTTGTAAAGACAAGCTAACACCTGTTGCACAGCATGCATTAAAACCAAGTATTATAACACAACCAACTCCTAATGACACAGATGATCCTGCAATTTGGATTCATCCATCAGAAGCATCAAAAAGTTTAATAGTTGGTACTGATAAAGAAACAGGTGGTGGTTTATACTTGTATAATTTAGAAGGAAAAATTGTACACAGTTATACAAATATGGGACGCCCTAACAATGTAGATATTGCTTATGGTTTAAAAATTGGTGCTACAAAAACAGATATTGTTATAACTACAGAAAGAGAAAAAAATAGCATTCGAATTTTTTCTTTACCCGATTTAAAACCAATTGATAATGGCGGAATTCAAGTTTTTGTTGGCGAAAAAGACAGAGATCCAATGGGGGTTTCTATATACACAAGACCTACAGACAGTGCTATTTTTGTAATTGTAGGAAGAAAAGTTGGACCTTCTGGTTCTTACCTTTGGCAATATGAATTATCTGCCTCAAAAAATAAAAATATAACTGCAAAATTAATTAGAAAATTTGGGGAGTTTAGTGGAAAAAAAGAAATTGAAGCCATCGCTGTTGATAATGAATTGGGATTTGTTTATTACTCAGACGAACAATCAGGAATAAGAAAATATTATGCAGATCCTGCACAAAATGAAGATACAGAATTGTCTTTTTTTGGTCAAAATGATTTTAAATCAGACAATGAAGGGATTGCAATTTATAAAAAAACCGATAAAACAGGGTATATCTTAGTTTCTAATCAGCAAAAGAATTCTTTTGTAATTTATGCTAGAGAAGGAAATAAAAATGACAAAAATTCACATCAAAAAATTGCTGAAATTCCATTTTCAACGGTTGAATGTGATGGTGCCGATGTTACCTCTATAAATTTGGGGGAAAAATTTCCAAAAGGAGTATTCGTAGCTATGAGTAATGGAATGACTTTTCATTATTACGATTGGCGAATCATTCAGACTGAAATAGATTTGCAAAATAAATAGCTTTTAAAAGGACAAAATTATATAAAACTTCGATACTTATCGGAGTTTTTTTATGTCACATTTTTTCTTTGCTAAAGTTCTTGTTAAGCTTTACCTTTACATCAGATAAACATTTATAATGAAAAATTCTTTAATTGCACCTTCAATTTTAGCAGCAGATTTCGCCAATTTACAACGCGATATAGAAATGGTTAACAATAGCGAAGCAGATTGGTTTCATATTGATATTATGGACGGAGTTTTTGTACCTAACATTTCTTTTGGAATGCCTGTTCTAAAAGCAATAACAAAACACGCTACAAAAACTATTGATGTACATTTAATGATTGTAAATCCAGATCAATACATCCAAACTTTTGCAGATTTGGGCGCCACTATTTTAACAGTACATTACGAAGCTTGTACTCATTTGCATAGAACAATTCAAGCTATTAAAGCTACAGGAATGAAAGCTGGTGTTGCATTAAACCCACATACTCCTATTGCCGTTTTAGAAGATGTTATTACAGAATTAGACTTGGTTTGCATCATGAGTGTAAATCCTGGCTTTGGAGGACAATCTTTTATTGAAAATACCTACAAAAAAGTAAGTCAATTAAGACATTTAATAGATTTTACACTATCTAGCTGTCTAATAGAAATTGATGGAGGCGTTACCGATAAAAATGCAAATGCTTTAATAGAAGCAGGAGCAAATGTTTTAGTTGCTGGAAGCTATGTTTTTAGTGCTGAAGACCCAACAGAAACGATTGCAAAGCTAAAAAATTTAATTGGATAAACTGTACACAGTTGTAGACATAGAAACCACAGGTAATGGTTATAAAGGCCAAAAAATAACTGAAATATCTATTTTTGTTTTTGACGGAAAATTAGTTATTGATGAATTTACATCACTTGTAAATCCTGAACAAAATATTCCGACATTTATAACAAATCTTACTGGCATTACAAATGCTATGGTACGAAATGCTCCAAAATTCTATGAAATTGCAAAAAAAGTAGAAGAAATTACCCAAGGCACTATTTTTGTTGCTCATAATGTAAACTTCGATTACAATATTATTCAGGCTGAATTTAAAAATCTAGGTTTTGATTTTAAACGAAAAAAACTATGTACTGTTCGGTTAACTAGAAAGATTATACCTGTTTTAAGTTCTTACAGTTTAGGTAATATTTGTACTGCCGAAAATATTCCTATAAACGGCAGACATAGAGCAAAAGGAGACGCCGAAGCAACTACAGAATTATTTAGAAGGTTAATAGAAAGAGATGATACTTTTACAATCAATTCTTTTTTAAACCCAAAATCTAGGCAAGCTACTTTACCCCCACTTTTAGAGAAAAAAGTAGTTGATAATTTACCCGAAAAACACGGCGTTTACTATTTTAAAAATCTTGCTAAAGAAGTTATTTATGTTGGTAAAGCAAATAATATAAAACAAAGAGTCATTAGTCATTTTTACGATAAAAAGAAAAAAGAACAAACAATGTGTTTAGAAACTGCCGATGTTTCTTTTACAGAAACTGGCAGTGAATTGTTGGCATTATTACTAGAATCCTCAGAAATTAAACATATCTATCCTAAGTTTAATAGAGCTCAAAGAAAAGGCGGTGAAGCTGTTGGTCTATTTTCATATGAAGATCAAAAAGGAATTATTCATTTGGCCTACAATCGTTTAAAACTAGCGTCAAATGCCATTATGAAATACTATTCTATCTCAGAGTGTAGAACTCATTTAGAATATTTATGCAAAGAATTTGAATTATGCCCTAAATATTGTCTTTTACAAACCAATGTTTCTAGCTGTTTTAATTATCAAATTAAAGAATGCAAAGGTATTTGTTGTGATAATGAAGCTGTAGATGTTTATAACAAACGTGTTAGAGAAGCTATAAAATCAGTAGGTATTGGTGCAGAAAACTTAGTGATTAAAGAAAAAGGAAGAACTAAAAATGAAGTTGGTTTTGCTTTAATTTTAGACGGAATTTACAAAGGTTTTGGTTATGTAGAAATGCAGCAGTCTGAAAAATTAGAGAATCCAGAAGACTACCAATTTTTTGTGGAACCTAAAAAAGATAATAGAGATATTCAACGGATTATCGCAGCTTATTTAAGGAAGAAAGAGAAATTAAAAGCAATTGAAAATGGAGAAATCAGCATATAAAATAGATATTATTGGCGCGGGAATTAGCGGTTTAATTGCTGCTCAAATTTTAGAAAATCATGGATATAGCCCAACAATTATTGAAGCTTCTAGCACTGTTGGTGGTCGTGTAAAAACAGATATTGTAAATGGATATACTTTAGATCATGGCTTTCAAGTTTTATTAACTTCATATCCTGCAGCAAAAAAATATCTAAATTATGATGCATTAGAATTACAGAAGTTTTTACCAGGTGCAACTATTTTTAAAAATGGAAAGTCACAAACTATAGGAGATCCGTTAAGAAGCTTTTCTTTGCTTCTACCAACTTTGTTTTCATCAGTAGGAACTTTTTCTGATAAAATAAAAATCTTAAAATTAAATGTGTTTTTAAAGAAAAAAACACTCGCTGAAATTTTTAAAACGGATGAGAAACCAACAGTAAACTATTTAAAAGAGTTTGGTTTTTCTAAGGATATGATTCAAACTTTTTTTAAACCATTTTTTAGTGGAATTTTTTTAGAACCTAATTTAGAAACTTCTAGCAGAATGTTTGAATTTGTCTACAAAATGTTTGGCGACGGATTGGCTGTTATTCCTAAAAATGGAATTCAAGCAATACCAGATCAATTAAAAGGAAACTTGAAAACAACTCGTTTTCAATTTAATTCATTAGTAAAAGAAGTAAAAAACAACCATATACTTTTACAAGACGGAACAGAAATAAAAAATCATTTTACCATAATTGCAACTGAAGCGAATCATTTAATTTCTAATTTAAAGAACCAAGAAACCGCTTGGAAAAGTTGTGACACCATTTATTTTGAAACAAAAAATAGAAATATTCAAAAACCGCTTATTGGCTTAATTGCCGATGAAAAAGCATTAATTAATAATATTTTTTATCATAACTCAATAGAAATGTCATCAAAAGGGAAACAAGAATTACTTTCTGTTACAGTTGTTAAAGAACATGGTTTAACAGAAGAAAAATTAATTAAAAAAATAACAGAAGATTTAAAAGCCTATTGCAACATTTCTGAGGTAAAGTTTTTAAAACGCTATCGAATTACTAAAGCGTTGCCCAAGTTAAATAATCTTCAGTATGAGATTTCGAGTACAGAAACGAAACTTACATCAGCCATATTTTTAGCTGGTGACATATTGCTAAATGGCTCTTTAAATGCAGCAATGATTTCGGGTGAAAGAGCTGCTTTGGGTGTTATTCAAACTTTAGAAGATGGTTTAATTGTAGATGAACTAACATCCGAATATTCTTAAAAAGATTAAAAACTTTTCAATTTTGGGTATTAGGAAGAATTAAAACCTATTTTACAGAATAATTAAATTAACAAAAAACCTCAAAACTATTATGTTTTGAGGTTTTTTTTGTGTGACTGTGAAAGGGCTCGAACCTTCAACCATCAGAGCCGAAATCTGATATTCTATCCAATTGAACTACACAGTCATTATTCTACTAAAAATTTAACCCATTAAATTCTTTTTTACCAAAGTAGAAATTGTTTTCCCATCTGCTTTACCGGCTAATTCTGCAGAAACAACGCCCATAACCTTCCCCATATCTTGCATTCCCGAAGCTCCCAACTTTTTAATTGTTGCAAGTACCACTTCTTCAATTTTTTCATCTGATACAGCTTCTGGTAAAAATTGTTCTAAAACAGCTAATTCAATTAGTTCAGGATCTGCTAAATCTTGTCTTCCTTGTTCTATAAAAATAGCAGCACTATCTTTTCTTTGTTTTACTTGCTTTTGAATAATTTTAATTTCTTGTTCTTCTGTTAATTCTTCTTTAACACCAGTTTCTGTTTTTGCCAATAAAAAAGCAGATTTTACAGCTCTCAAAGCCTGTAAAGCAATTGTATCTTTTGCTTTCATCGCCTCTTTCATTTTGTCCATTACTTGTATTTGCAAACTCATATTTTATGTTTTATTTTTTATGTTTAATCCTAAATTTTATTATTTCTTCTTTTTTTTAAGATAGAGTATTTTGTTAGGGTAATCTATAAAAGCCTTCCCTCGATGTAAAATATCTGCTCCAATAATTCCGTGAACTTCATCAGCGTTATGTTGCGTTAAAGCAGTATTTACATGCGATAAATCAAACAAAACTAAATGGCATTTAGATGTTTTCCAATTGCCAATTTTAAGAGTATTATTTTCTGATTGCTGAGTCTCCATACCAGTAGCTCCTGCACCTGCTGCTTTAGTTTCACTTTCTTTAGCATCCAAATTAAAATAGTCTATCATATCTAATCCAACACAAGAGTTAGAAGCACCTGTATCTAAAATAAAACGTCCTTTAACACCATTTATCCTCGCTTTTAATTCTAAATGATTTGTGGCAATTTTCTTTAGTTTGATTCTAATGTAACTATTTTTTTTTAATATTTTCCGGATACTTTTCATTATAAAAATTAAATACCCAAAAATACAATTTAATCATTTGAAAAAAAACCTAACCTAGTGTTATTTAATATTATTCTAAATATTAGGTAATCAAATACGAATTTGCACTAGCCGCAAAATTATTTGTATTTTTAGACAACAAAATTGACTATTGATGAAAACAACAAAAAGATTAGAGTCTGCATTGATAAAATTATACAATGCTTATCATAATGACAGGTTAAACCCAGAAGATTGTACAGCATGTGCAGTGGGTAATATTTTGGATAATCATGATAGTTGGAAACATTTATCAGATCAACATGGTTCTTTACAATTAAGTTATGTTGGCAGGGTGCATCAAAATTTAGGAAGAAAATTTAATGGATATTCTCCTGAGGAAATCTTAAAAATTGAAAAAGTGTTTTTAGAATCTTGTGGATTTAAAACTCCATTATGTCATTACAATACAAAACCTCAAAACCCTACATCTAAAGAAGTTTTATTTGATGGCTTATGTAAAGTTGTTGAATTATTGTGTAAATTTGATGGTATTCCTTACATATTAGACTACTCTAAATTATTTGAACAAGAAGATGGAGAACCTGTATACCATTTAGAAACTTTCTTAGGATAAGCCTTCTCCTTCTCTATAAAAAAGCGAAAATAAACTCATAAAATAAAAAAACCGATTCAAATTGAATCGGTTTTTTACATTATTTATTTTATAATGTACAGAAAATATTCTGCATTTGGCTTTGTTTAACCTCCAAAATCATCAAATCGGATATTCTCATCTGCTAAACCAAAATCTTCTCCCATTTTTTGAACAGCGTTGTTCATTAATGGCGGTCCACAGAAATACAATTCTAAATCTTCTGGTGACTCATGATGATTCAAATAATTTTCAATTACACAATTGTGAATGAATCCCATAAAACCGTCTCCAGCCTCATCATTAATATCTTTCTTCACTTTCCAGTTATCTGTCTCTAAAGGATCAGATAATGCAATAAAGAATTTAAAGTTCGAAAAATCTCTTTCTAAAGCTCTAAAATGATCCATGTAAAACAACTCTGCTTTAGAACGACCTCCATACCAATACGTTACTTTTCTACCTGTCTTTAAAGTTCTGAATAAGTGATATAAATGAGAACGCATTGGTGCCATACCTGCTCCACCACCTACATATAACATTTCCGATTCAGATTCATTAATAAAGAACTCTCCGTAAGGTCCAGAGATAGTGCATTTATCTCCTTTTTTTAAACTAAAAATATAAGAAGAAGCTACTCCAGGATTTACGTCCATCCATCCGCCTTTTGCTCGATCAAAAGGTGGTGTAGCAATACGTACATTTAACATGATTTCTCTTCCTTCTGCGGGATAAGAAGCCATAGAATATGCTCTTTCTATCGTTTCAGAATTTTTCATTACTAATGGTCTAAGTTTAAACTTGTCCCATTCTGCTTTAAACTTCTCTGGTGTTTCGTGCTCTTCTGGATGCGCTGTAATATCCATATCAGCAAACTTTACTTCACAAGGAGGAATTTCTATTTGAATATATCCACCTGCTTTGTATCCCATATCTGCAGGAATTTCTACAACAAACTCTTTAATAAATGAAGCTACATTGTAGTTTCTAACCACAACTGCATCCCACTTTTTTATTCCAAATACTTCTTCTGGAATAGTAATATTCATGTCTTGTTTTACCTTTACTTGACATGCTAAACGGATTCCTGTTTTTAATTCTTTTTTAGTAAAATGAGGTGTTTCTGTTGGCAATGCTTCGCCTCCGCCTTCTAAAACATGGCATTCACATTGTACGCAAGAACCTCCACCACCACAGGCTGATGGTAAAAATATTTTCTCGTTTCCTAGTGTAGTTAATAGTGTGCTTCCAGAACCTACTATTATCTTTTTTTCTCCATTTATAGTAATTGTTACGGGACCAGATGGTGATAATTTTTGTTTCACAAATAATAATAACGACACTAATAAAAGCGTTATTAATAAGAAAGCTGCTACTGTTGCAAAAATGGTTCCGGTTGTACCTGCTGCTAATATCATTCTTCTAATAATTTTATATTTGTATTTTCAGCTACGATTTCTTTAGCTGCCTTTTTTACTTCTTTTTTTTCGACCTTCGCTTCTACTTTTGGTTTTTCTGTTGTAGGCTCATCACCTCCAGTTAACATTCCTCCAAAACTCATAAAACCAATTGCCATTAATCCTGTAATGATAAATGTAATTCCTAATCCTCTTAATGCAGGTGGAACGCTTGAATACCTAATTTTCTCACGAATTGCAGCAATCGCTAAAATTGCTAAAAACCAACCAATTCCAGAACCAACGCCATAGGTAAGTGCTAATCCTAAGGTAGGGATTTCACGAGATTGCATAAATAAACTCCCTCCTAAAATGGCACAGTTTACAGCAATTAAAGGTAAAAATATACCTAATGAATTGTACAAAGCGGGTGAAAATTTCTCTACAATAATCTCTACCAATTGCACCATAGTTGCAATCGTTGCAATAAACATGATAAATGATAAGAAACTTAAATCGTATTGTGCATAGTCATCGCCTAACCAAGCTAAAGCCCCTTCTTGCAATAAATACTGGTCTAATAGCCAGTTTAAAGGCACAGTTACTGCCAATACAAATATTACAGCAGCTCCTAAACCAACAGCAGTAGCTACTTTTTTAGATACAGCAAGGTAAGAACACATCCCTAAAAAGGTTGCAAAAACCATGTTATCTATAAATATTGATTTGAAAAATAATTCTATATGTTCCATATATTTTAAGTTTTCAGTTTTCAGTTTCAGTATTCAGCTAGCACTTAATTGCAAACTTGTACTGGTTACTGCAAACTAATTTTAGTTTTCTTCTATTAATGAATTGTTTCTACTACGTTGAATCCAGATAAGAATACCAACAACAATTAATGCCATTGGTGATAATAACATAAATCCGTTATTTTCATAACCAATTGCATATAATCCTGTTTTTTCTATTGGATCTCCTAAGACTTTAAATCCTAATAAGGTACCAGAACCTAAAAGTTCTCTAAAGAAACCAACAATAATTAAGATTAAACCATAACCAGCTGCATTTCCTATTCCGTCTAAAAACGATCTCCAAGGTTTATTTCCTAAAGCAAAAGCTTCAAAACGTCCCATAATAATACAGTTTGTAATAATCAAACCAACGAAAACGGATAGTGTTTTACTTAATTCGTAAGCGAATGCTTTTAGAACTAAATCAACAATAATAACCAACGCTGCAACCACAATAAGCTGTACGATAATTCTAATTTTTGATGGAATAACATTACGCAAAAGTGAGATTACTACGTTACCGATAGCCAACACTGCCATTACCGAAACAGCCATTACAATGGATGCTTTTAATTCTGCTGTAATAGCTAAAGCAGAACAAATACCTAATACTTGAATCGTAATAGGGTTATTATCTGCTAATGGATCTGTAAGTAATGCGGTATCTTTTTTTGATAAAAGTGCCATAAATTATTTTTTTAATGAATTAAAATAAGGTACGTATAATTTTAAATCAGATTTCATCATAGCAGAAACACCGTCACCAGTGATTGTTGCACCAGCAATTGCATCTACTTCGTAATCTGTTTTATCTTCGTTCTTTGGATCGTTATTACCCTTTGCAACAGTTACTCCTTTAAAAACTCCTGTGTCAGACATTAAATGTTCTCCAATAAAATCATCCATAAAAAAACGTTCTTTAATGTTTGCTCCTAAACCTGGTGTTTCTCCTTTATGATCAAAATAAGCCCCTTGAACTACCATATTTTCATCCAAAGAAACATAACCCCATATTGCATCCCAAAGTCCTTTTCCTAAGATTGGCGCTACATAAAATGTTACTCCATCTTTCTCGCCAATGAATAAAGGCAATTTTCTATCTTTACCATCTTTTGCAAAAGCTTGTTGTTTTTTAACATCAATTAAATATGCATTTTCGTCTTCAGTAATTTTATCACCTTGAATAACAATTTGCTTTTTAATGTACTTTTTAAAATCAGCACCTGCTTTATTTGTAGAAACAAAATTTGCACTTGATTCATTATTTTCATTAATACCCATTGCATATAGGATATTTTGCTGTTTTTCTATTCTTTTGTTTTCATCAATATTTGGTTTTAATGATGAAGCAAAAAATGCTAACAACGAACCAACAATTAATACCATTATTACGGCAAAAATTACTGTGTAACTATTACTATCTGTTCTCTTACTCATAATTAGGCAGTTTTAACTTTAGCACGTTTTAATCTATTATTTACGTTTCCTTGAACCACATAATGGTCTATTGTAGGTGCGAATACATTCATTAACAGGATTGCTAAGAATACGCCTTCTGGATATGCTGGATTAAATACACGAATCATAATTGAGAAAAAACCAATTAAGAAACCATAAATCCATTTTCCTTTATTTGTTTGTGAGGCGGTTACTGGATCTGTAGCCATGTAAACAGCTCCAAATGCCAAACCACCAATCATTAAATGTTCCCACCAAACCGTATTCATTAATCCGTAAAACTTGCTCGATTCTGTAATAATATCAGCAGCAACAATTTGATTAAAAATTAAACCCATAGCTGCGGCTCCTATAAAAGTTGATAGAATAATTCTCCAACTTCCTATTTTTGTAAAAATTAAAAATGCAGCTCCTAAAAGGATTAAGAATGTTGATGTTTCACCAACAGAACCAGGAATAAATCCCATAAATTTATCAAAAGTAGAATATAATTCATTTGCTCTTTCTCCGTATGTTGTAACAATATCCGCAGTACCATTAACACCGCTAATTGTTAATTCTTGACCCGCCTTAGCGTAATACCCTAGCATTGTTTCTCCAGAAATTGCATCTGCCTCTGCTGTTCTATTTACAGCATCGTAAACCCAAACTTTATCTCCGGACATCCATGTTGGATATGCGAAAAATAAGAAAGCTCTAATTGTTAAAGCAGGGTTTAAGATGTTCATTCCTGTACCACCAAATACTTCTTTACCAATTATAACACCAAAAACCACGGCAACTGCTAACATCCAAAGTGGTGTATCTACGGGTACAATTAAAGGCACAAGCATACCAGTTACTAAATAACCTTCTTCTACCTCATGACCTTTGATAATAGCAAAAATAAATTCAACACCAAGACCAACTCCATAAGAAATTATTACTAATGGTAATACTTTTATGATTCCTATCCACAGGTTATCAAAAGTAAAAAAGTTAGCTAAAACATCTGCTCTTAACGAGCCATCTATTGCCGCATAATGCTGATAACCAGCATTAAACATTCCAAAAATCAAACATGGTACTAAAGCTAAAATTACCGTATTCATGGTACGCTTTAAATCGTCTGCTGCTTTTATATGAGTTCCTCCATGAGTAACTTCATTTGGTAAATATAAAAAGGTATGGATTGCATTAAAAGCAGGTGCCATTTTTGTTCCTCTATATTTCTCTTTTAAATTATGTAAGTTTTCTTTTAAGCCCATAATCTTATCCTAATTCTTCTCTCATTAAATCTAAACCTTCTCTTATTATTTTCTGATGAGGCTGCTTAGATACACATATAAATTCTGTTAGTGCAAAATCTTCAGGAGCTACTTCGTAACCACCTAAAGCTTCCATCTCATCTAAATCTTTATACATAAATGCTTTTAGTAATTGCATTGGATAAATATCTAAAGGAAATACTTTCTCATAAGAACCTGTAACTACAAAAGCTCTATGCTCACCGTTTGTGTTGGTGTTTAAATTAAACATTTTCTTAGGGTTTAACCAAGAAAAAGTTAATGCCCTTGATGTAGAGATCTTGTTAAAAACTGGTTTAGTCCATCCAAAAAGCTCATAATCATTTCCTTCCGGAATTGCCGTTATTTGATTATCATAATATCCTAAATAACCATCTTCCTTTACTTCTACTCCAGATAAAACATTACCGCTAATAATTCTAGTATTGTCATTTTCTAAGTTATTAGCAACAACATCAGCAATATTTGCCCCTGCAATTGCAGTTACATATTGTGGATTGTTAAATTTAGACCCTGTTAAGGCAACCGTTCTCGAAGCATTAAACTTACCAGTTAAAAGCAACTCACCAATAATTACTAAATCTTGAGGTGTTACAAACCAAACAACTTCTCCTTTGTTAATAGGATCAATTTTTGAAATTTGAGTTCCTACATTTCCTGAAGGATGAGGGCCAAAAACTTTATGAAGTTCTACACCATTTATCTTCGATAGAGGAGAATTAGAATTAGCACCAACCGAAACATGAACTATACCTTCTGTAAGTTTTGAAACGGCAGTTAGCGCCGCTTGCAATTCTGCTTCTTTGCCAGCCAATATATAATCTAAATCAGCTGCTAAAGGAGCACTTGCATACGCAGACACAAAAATAGATTTTGGCGCTTGATTAGGATTTGCAATAACGTCGTAAGGACGTTGCTTAATAAATGGCCAACAACCAGCAGCAAATAAATAATTTTTAACCTCTTCTGCAGACATTTTTGCCGCGTCTTTAGTTTCAAATTGTTTATATTCTTGCGTGGTGTCAGCAGCAATTTTAATTGCTAACACTTTTCTTCTTGCTCCACGAATTAACTCTACAACTTTACCAGAAACAGGACTAGAAAATAAAAGACGTTCATCACTTTTTGAATAAAAAAGCGCTTCACCAGCTTTTACATTAACTCCTTCTTTGACAATAAGTTTAGGTGTAACTCCATGAAAATCTGTTGGCTTTATTGCATAAACACCGCTTAAAGAAACGTCTGTAGTGTTTTTTTCTGCAATACCAACAAGCTTAATATCTAAGCCTTTTTTAATACGAATGTCTTTTGACATAGTAAATTTGGAATTTTAGTTATCTAAAAAAATCATGCAAATTTAATGTTTTTACACATTATTGATGATATGTTTTGGACTATATATTTTGTTAAAATTCTTATTTATAATTGTTCTAAATTGATGGAAATTGATTAAAAAATTTTAGCTCAAGATTAAAAGATTTAAGAACAAATAGAGCTTAAACTTATAGTATAAGATTTCCTGTTTTTAAAATAAAATTAAACAGGATTTTATCTAGTGTTTATTACATTGATGTAAAGTTATGCAATTTTATTTAAAAAATTTTAGCAGCAATTAACTAAAAGACTGTTTTTCTTTAATTTCTTACGATATATTATAAATATAAACATCTTAAATAGCTTTATAAATTTCAGAAATTAGCCCACCCTTAAATAAACAAACCACGATGACTATTTTTTTTATTAATAAGTTCAGTTAAATAATGAGCGCTAAAAGCCATTCATTTATTATCTAATAAAATCAATAATATATAGGACTGTATTTTAGGTTGTTTAGAGTTAAATAAAGTTAAATAATAAATTACGTTTAGTAATTATGTTTTTAAAGCAGCAGAGAAAGGAACAATATTTGCAATTGTTTTGAAAGTTGAAAATTTATTACTTTTACATATTTCAAAATATTATGATGTATCAAAAATTAATCTTTATTTTTATATTTTTCACCACCAGCTTTTTTGGTCAAAATATAAAATCCATACAATTAAGACCTTTGCAGGAAAATAATTATTCTTCAATTGTCCCTTTGGGAACTGTTTTAGAATTGTCTTTTGATGATTTAGATGCAGATAGTAAAGATTATAATTACAGAATAGAGCACATGACACATGATTGGCAAAAAAGCAGGCTGCTATCTAGTCAGTTTATTGATGGTTTTGATGAAAACTCAATTTTAAGTGTTACAAATTCTTTTAATACGTTTCAAAATTACACGCATTATGCTGTGAAGATTCCAAATGTAAACTCTATAATTACAAAAAGCGGAAATTATTTAATATCCGTTGTAAATGAGGATGATATAGTTGTTTTTTCCAGAAAACTTGTTTTGTACGAAAACACAACAACAGTAGGGGTTGACGTTTCTAGGAGTAGAAATACAAAAACTCTTAACACGCAACAAACAGTTGAATTTATAGTAAATCATCCTAGTTTGCGAATCAATAATCCATCACAAGAAATACATGTTGTTTTACTAAAAAATGAAAATTGGAATGAAAAAATAACAGATCTGCAACCTACCTTTTTCAAACAAAACCAACTGCAATATACCTATGCTAACAAGACTAATTTTTGGGGAGGCAGTGAATATTTAAATTTTGATAGTAAATTTATAAGAAACAAAAGTTTAAACGTTGTACAGATAGAAATGAAAGACATTTTTCATCATTATTTATACCCTTATACTTATGCCGAAAACGAAAGATATCGATACAACCCAGATATTAATGGGCAATTTGTAATTAGAACATTAGATGCTTCTAACCCAAACACAGAGGCAGATTATGCAATGATACACTTTACTTTACTTGCTGATGAACCTTTTGCTGAAAAAGAAGTATACGTTTACGGAGCCTTTGATAATTTTGAAATTGAAAAAAAAAACAAACTCTTTTATAATTTTGAAGATAAAAGTTATCAAGGTAAAATTTTACTAAAACAAGGTTTTTACAATTACACTTTTGCTACCGTTGATAAAAAAAACACTGTTGATACAAATCAAATTAATGGTACATTTTTTCAAACTGAAAACGAATATACAGTCTTAGTTTATTACAAACCATTTGGTGCTTTGTATGACAGGGTTGTTGGTGTTGGCAGTGGCTATTATAATCAAAGCAAATAATTTAAAAATTTTAATTTGAAGTTTCATTCAAAAAAAACTATATTTACTAGTATGATTGAGCAAATTACAAAAGGAATTAAAATTTCTGTAAAGACCAAATATAATGGCACAAGCTATCGAAATAATAAGTTGTACTTTATTTTTGCTTATTTTATAACTATCGAAAACAAATCGTCTGAAACGGTACAACTCACGAATCGTTTTTGGAAAATTTATGATTCGCTCAACAATACAGAAATTGTAGAAGGAGAGGGCGTAGTTGGACAAACACCTGTTCTAAAACCTAATGAAAATTACACCTATAGTTCTGGTTGTTTTTTAGAATCTTCAATTGGGGCTATGAACGGTTATTATACTATGAAGAATAGTATCACTTTAGAAGAATTTAAAGTTTTTATACCCACTTTTCAACTTACAACTCTCATATTATCAAACTAAGAAAAATAAAAAGTAAAGCAGCTATTATTAAAGATTCAGAATGCTTAAATTGTGGATATCCATTTAAAGGATAAGAAAAATTTTGTCCAGATTGCGGTCAAACCAATAAAGGAAACAGAATTACTTTTAAGAGCTTTATTCATGAAGTTTTTAATGGCATTTTTAATTTTGACGCCAAATTTTGGACTACAATTGTACCGCTTTTAATAAATCCAGGTAACGTTTCTAAAAATTATGTTGATGGTAAAAGACAACGCTATACAAATCCGTTTCGTTTCTATTTAACGGTTTCAATTATATTCTTTTTATTGGTTGGTTTATATAGCACCAAAGAAAAATACAATTCTTTAGTAAAAGAAGGTAAGACCAATAATGATGATCTTATCAAAAGAGAAAACTCACAGCCGAAAGGAGTTTTAATGGACAAAAAATAGATTCTATTAAAAAAGAGTTAGACAGTACAATGAAGGGTTCTTTCATTCCTGTTTCAGAAAAAACGAGAAACAAAATTTTATCCGAAGTAGAAAAAGAAGCAAGAGACACCACCGAAAACAAGACGAAGAGCGGCGCTATGAATTTTAACTTTGGCCAAGGAGATTCTAGATTAGATAAATTTGTTAACTATCAAAAAAAATATCCAGATACCGATATAGATAATGCCTTAGATTCTTTAAAATATAAAAAAACCTTTACAAATAGATTCATCTACACGAGGGCAAAAGCTGTAAATTCTTTTGTAAAAAGTAAAGAAAGTAGAGATCAATTTTTTAGCCAAATACTCTCCTCTGGCTCTGTTGCTTTATTTATTTTATTACCATTTTTTACTTTATTTTTAAAATTGCTTTACATCCGCAGTAAATGTACCTATATAGACCATTTAATTTTTGTTTTTCATATTCAAACGGTCTTTTTTATGCTGTTTTCAATCTTTTATATTTTTAAAATAGCTGGGGTAAATCCGGAACTTTGGGTTTTTATAATTCTATTTTTAGTGTATTTAATAATTGCTATGAAGCGATTTTATGAGCAAGGATATTTTAAAACTTTCCTAAAATTTTTGCTGGTAAATTTAAGCTATACTATTGTTGCTAGTATCGGCATAGTATTTGTCTTGCTTATTTCAATTGCAATGTTTTAACAACATCCTTTAAAAAATCTAAATACGTAATTTCTACTTTATCATTTTCTTTTTTGACGGATGTAATACTCACGGTTTCTATAAAAGCACGTTTTATTTTTGGCGAAGTCTCTTCATTCCCTAAATTTTCATTTTGATGAAATGCAAGAATTTTTTCCTGTTGATAATCTTCATTTTCTAGCATCCAATTTGCAAACCAATCCTTTCTTGCTTGTTTTATGTCTTCAGAATATAAAGTAGATGAAGACCAAATTTTAGGTTCTTGTGCAAGTTTTGTAAAATGTTTTAGTACCCCATCCCAAACCAATTCATAGGTTGCTATTTGCCCAAGATACTCAACCAAAATTAATGTAAAGGGTTCTATGCCTATAAAGTCAAATTTATTTATGTATGTCACAGCATCATCTGCAGAAAGTACCTTTTTTACAATAATACCTCTACTCGTTTTGTAATATTTACTTCTTGAATGATTTATAAAGGCCCCATTTAACAAGCAAACCAATCTTTTTTTATTGCTAATACCAATCCATGTTCCGCCTGCCAATTCATCTTTTGGATACGTTAATTCCACTCCATTTTCTAGATATGTTTTTGGGGCAACTGTTTTTCTTAACGGAGTTTCATCTCTGTTAGAGGTTAAAATAAAATTGTTATCCTTTAAAGGAAGAAATGTAACTGTGCACATTTATAGCTTATAAATTTAGGTTTTCAAAAAACGCAAAAAACGACCGAAAAATTTGTAACTTTACAGCTATAAAATTAGTAGATTTAAATTTAAAAACACACAAAATGGCAAGAGGATTTTTTAAAGTTCCAACAGCAATTAATGAACCTGTTAAAAATTATGCTCCTGGTTCTCCAGAAAGAGCAGAATTATTAGCAATGTACAAAACCATGTATAACAGCAATATTGATGTGCCTATGCATATTAATGGAAAAGAGGTTAGAACAGGGAAAACTAAAAATATTACACCTCCTCATGACCATAAGCATGTTGTTGGGCAATATCACACTGCAGAAAAAAAACATGTAGACGAAGCAATTTCTACAGCACTTGCTGCAAGAGAGGCTTGGTCAAATGTTAGTTGGATGGAAAGAGCATCTATCTTTTTAAAGGCAGCTGAATTATTAGCCGGTCCTTACAGAGCAAAAATGAATGCTGCAACCATGATTGCACAATCGAAAAACGTATATCAAGCAGAAATTGATGCTGCTTGTGAAATGATTGATTTCTTCCGTTTTAATGTAGAATATATGACTGATATTTTTAAAGATCAGCCAACATCTTCTGCAGGAGTTTGGAACAGAGTTGAATACAGACCTTTAGAAGGATTTGTATACGCAATTTCTCCTTTTAACTTTACATCTATTGCCGCAAATTTACCTGCATCAGCCGCTTTAATGGGCAATGTAGTTGTTTGGAAACCTTCTGATCATCAAGCATATTCTGCACAAGTTATTGTAGATTTATTTAAAGAAGCTGGTTTGCCAGACGGCGTTATTAACGTTATTTATGGCGATCCAGTAATGATATCTGATACTATTTTAGCGTCTCCAGATTTTTCAGGATTACACTTTACAGGTTCTACACATGTTTTTAAAGAATTATGGAAACAAATTGGTAACAATATTCATACTTATAAAACATACCCAAGAATTGTTGGAGAAACTGGTGGAAAAGATTTTATCTGGGTTCATAATTCTTCTAATCCTTTACAAGTTGCAACTGCAATGACAAGAGGAGCTTTTGAATATCAGGGTCAAAAATGTTCTGCAGCTTCTCGTTCATACATTCCGGCTTCGCTTTGGCCAGAAGTTAAAAAACATTTAATTTCACAAGCAAGTGAGTTAAAAATGGGATCGCCAGAAGATCCTTCAAACTTTATAAATGCAGTTATTCACGAGGGTTCTTTTGATAAAATTACGAGTTATATTGATGCTGCAAAAACAGATAAAGATGCAGAAATTATTGTTGGTGGAAATCATGACAAATCTGTTGGGTACTTCATAGAGCCAACTATTATTGTAAGTAATTCGCCAACATATGCAACTATGACAACTGAATTATTTGGCCCAGTTATGACTGTTTATGTTTACGAAGATGCAGATTGGGAAGCTTCTTTAAAATTAGTTGATGAAACAACAGAATATGGCTTAACAGGTGCAATCTTTTCAAGAGATAGATATGTTGTTGAAAAAGCTTCTAAAGCATTAGAAAATGCAGCAGGAAACTTTTATATTAATGATAAACCTTCGGGTGCTGTAGTTGGTCAACAACCATTTGGAGGAGCAAGAGCTTCTGGAACAAATGACAAAGCCGGCTCTGCACAAAACTTATTACGTTGGACCTCTGTTCGATTGATAAAGGAGACATTTGTAACACCTACAGATTATAAATATCCTTTTTTAGGATAAAAAAATAAATTTCAAAAAAAAAGCCTCATCAATTAATTGGTGAGGCTTTTTTAGTTTTTTTGAAATCTTATTTTATAATTAACTTTCTAGTAGTTTGAATATTTCCATTGGTTATTTTTACTAAATACAATCCAGAAGTAGCTTTCTCAAAAACAATATTTTCTGAGAAAACAGTAGTTGTATTTAGATAATTTTTCTCACCAATTAATCTTCCTCTAACATCAAATAACTGCACAGAAACTTTATCAGTATTTATAACTTCAAAGTTTAATTTAAAAGCTCCAGTTGTTGGATTTGGGTATAAGTTAAAGCCGTTAAAAGCAATGTCTTCGATTGAGGCTGCACCAACATCAACAGTTACTGAGTAGTCTTCGGTCTCGCCCCATTCTGTTAAATGATCTGCATCGCAAGCTCCGTCTCCATAACCATTTGTTGGATCATCATATTCTACGATTACTCTCATTATTGTTTTCCCAAATGCAGCATCGTTGGGCACTGTAATATCAAAAGTAGCGGTACCAATATCATCTAAAATAGTACCTAGATCATACCTTTCTGTAGCCTTATCAAAAACAAAATCTTTGTTCCAATCAATAAAAACGAAACAATGATCTTGATAACCACCGGTATCAAAAGTTACACTAATTTGTATTGTTTCTCCTCTTAAAACAACACCATTTATAGCTGTAAAATCTTCATAACCATCTGTTATATCATTATTGGACGTATTATTAATACCACCAAAAGTTACATTTGTAATATGCTCTGTACCTCCTGCTTCATCAGTAAAATTTGATGGGCAGTATAAAGGGATTTCTGTTATAAAATTAAATACAGAAGAAAAAGCTCCTTCTCCGCAGTCATTTTTAGCTTTTACTCTCCAAAAATACTGGGTTTGCCCACTTAAGTTGGTTGCTTTAAAAAAGTTTTCTACAACAATTGCACTTGAAACAATAGTAGAAAAATTAGAATCTGACGCTATTTCAACAACATAAGAAGATGCGTTTGTATCATTTACCCAAGTTAATATTTCAACGATTGAAACATCTGTTGCTCCATTTACAGGAGCTGTTAAGTCTAAAGTATTAAAAGCAGAACTTCTTACTTTTAAAACCAAGTTTATATTTTGAGTAACAGTTGTAGATGTACCCACAACATTTACATCATAACTTTTTGCCTCTTTACCTTCTAAATTAGAAATTGTTAGTGTTATCGTTCCGTCCGCATTTATTGTGTTCGCACTAAACGCTATCGTAGAACCCGTTGGATGGCCAGTTGCACTTAAAGTAGCTGTTTCTGTAAACCCATTTATAAAATCGAAGTCTAAAGTATAACTAATACTTTGGGCCGCTGTATTACAAACGGATTGTTCACCTGTTTTATCAGAAATTAAAAAAGTTGGTGTCGTTGAGACTACAGAAAACTGCAAAGCGTTTACATTATAAAAAATATTATCTGCTGCTTCTACCATAATTCTGGCTTTAGTTGTTGCATTATCTGGCACAATAATGTCTTCTGAACCGTCGTTTGGAGTGTTGGTTTTTAATATTATAGGAAAAGTAATTCCACCATCAACAGATAATTTAATATTTACATTTTTACAATCAATTGGCAGAATATCTGTAGTTCCTTTATTCCAAGTTACTGCTATTGTTTGTCCTGAATTTAAAGTTTCTGTAAAATTTTGAGAAGTTACAGTAAAAGCGGCTGCGTCTGTAACTGTTACTTTAA
>Ga0222644_1000119_pt1 | contig 39630 bp, 35 predicted proteins | sample AntAcemetagen291_FD_179800 | JGI IMG/M metagenome (GOLD analysis project Ga0222644, IMG submission 179800) | Saline water microbial communities from Ace Lake, Antarctica - #291 | ecosystem: Environmental > Aquatic > Non-marine Saline and Alkaline > Saline | place: Antarctica: Ace Lake...
AACTGCTTGGTTACGATTGAATCCAGTGATAAAATTCATTGCTATAAAGATACTCTTTCTTACTCATACTACCATGAACCTTCGCCCTTTTTTTAGTAGATAGTTTTTAGACAGTCTGACGTTTAGTATATGAAAAGTTTGGCATTACAAAACGATTGCCTATCAAACCACTACAAAGTATATTGAATGTACTGCCTTTAAAATTAGCACTTTTTGCCAAATGTTTTATATAACGTGTTACAAGCTGACCATTCATTGTTAATTTTCTGCATTATCTTTTTGCCTAAGCGTCGGACTGGGCTCGGTTTGAAGGCTCTTTTGGCATTTTTAGATTGAGGGCAAGTCCTGTGTGAAAGCCAAATGTGCCTGAAAATTGAAGGGATGTCGTGCGATAGTATTTTACATTTCTAACCATTGCTTGAATATATTTACTCTTGCTTTACTTATGAGTATTTGCTCTTCTGTTTTCAGTTTTATTTTCAATAATAGTCGCCCATTAAAATAATTATGTACTTCTTTGATCGTTTTTCTTGATGCAATAAACTGTCGGTTAGCCCTGAAAAAATCAGTATTGTTTAACTGGTTTTCTAAAAGATCTAAAGTCTCGTTAATAACATACCTTTCTTCCTTATGAGTCAGTCCATAAACTATTCCGTTTTCAATTAAGAACAAAGCAAAATCAGAAACAGGAATAGGAATGAAGCCATCATATTTTTTTATTAAAATGGTTTTCTTTTTTGAGTCAGCCTTGTTATTTAAAGTATGGATGACATCTAAAAGTTTTTTATCTGTAGCGGATTGCTTTTGTGAATGCTGATATTTTTTGAGAGCAAATTCAACATCTGATTTTTTAATCGGTTTTAGAATATAATCAATACTGTTTACTTTGAAAGCTCTGATTGCATATTCATCAAAAGCGGTTGTAAATACCACGGGGAATGACACGTCCGTTTTGTTAAATATTTCAAATGAAACCCCATCTGCAAGTTGAATATCGAAAAAGCCAAGTTCGGGTTTTGGGTTTGATTTAATCCAATTAACTGCTTCTTCAATACTCTCAAGACATGCCGTGACATTGATTTCAATTTTCAATTCATTGAAAATAGCAATCATATTTTGCCTTGCACCTATCTCATCTTCAATAATTATAACGTTCATTTAATAATTGGAATTTTAACACAAAATTTGTCATTTTTATCCATAATTTCTAATTCCTTACCGCACAATATCTGATATCTTTTGTTTAGGTTACTTAGTCCTGAACCATGACTTAAAACATTTTCTTTCCTTCTCAATTCGCTTTTAAAGTAAATAAAGTCTGTAGTATCTTCTATGGATATTTTAACCGGGTTTGAACTAAGAAGCTTATTGTGTTTAGCTACATTTTCAAGTAATACCTGCAATGCCAATGGTGGTATCCTATAATCCAACACATTGCTGTGGATCATGTTATCAATACTAAAATTATTGCCAAATCTTTTATGCAACAACCAGCAATAATCATTTAAAAAATCTATTTCTTCTTTTATGCTCACAAGATTATTGTTCCCACTATCAAGAATATATCGGTAAACCTGAGAAAGTTTCTCAACAAATTCAAGGCTATCACTTTTCTCAGCAGTTCGAATTATAGCACTTAGCGAATTTAGGGTGTTAAAGAAAAAATGAGGACTCAATTGCTCTTTCAAAGAGATTAGTTCTGCCTTTGCCTTTTCTGTTTTTAAATTCAGATTATCCCTCCTAGTTTCTTTTAGATTTTTATTCATTCTAAGTATGTAGGCAAATGGGATTGCTATGACGTACACAAAAAGATCTTTCCAGAAGTAATAGGATATGCTTAGAACACCCTTGCCTGGATATTTAGTTTTAAATAAAATGTACTGTAGCAATGCTAAAAGAAAAATAATAAACAGATTAGCAATCACAACGAAAAGGACATTCAATATTGGTTTAATTGTAATTTGTTTGAAAACTTTGTCTTTCAAAAAGAAATTAAAGAAACCTATTAAGAAAAAAACAACAAACTGACTGCATATTTGCTGAATACTATAATCAAGTTTACCATTTTCTTCAAAAGAAAATTCTGATATTGCTTTATTACTAAATAAATCAACAAAATACCATATTAATTTCAGGTTCAGCAAAATTGATAATAGGAATCCTGAAAGAAGAATTATAAGAATGTAGTATCTGTCAGATTTATTCATTCAAAGCTAATTTACAAGTAATAACTATTATTAAAATTATTCTCATGTGAATAAGAACTATTTTCCATTAGCCCTCTAATAATTTAACGTTTAACAGTATAAGACGAAAACGCCACAGCTCTGAAATTTCCGACTGTACCGGGGCCATAACTTGAAACCGGATTGTAAGGGGTTTGATCTCCGGCACTAGCAATTCCTCTTACAATCTTTTCGTACATATTGAAATAATCGTATGTCGATTTGTCTATTTCCGCAACCCGAAAAGTTGTTGTTTCACCCTCATAAACATCTCTTGTTATATTACCTAAAAATAGACCCTCATTTGCGTTAACAACACGATTATCATCAATGGCCCAATCCATTCTTTCATTATGTACGCCATTCGTCCACCATTCAAATAAGTATCGGTTTCGTGTGGCAGAAGGGTCATTCACTATCCAGTTTTCAGTATAAGCTGTATAGCTTATGCCATCTTTGTCAGCTACCTCATAGGGATCTAAAGTGATATCTCTCAAAGTAGCAGGTGGAAGCATGGTAGAAACAGCATTATAAATCGTGCCATTAATATCAATAGTAATGCTGTATGTGTTTCCTACTTCTCCTAAAATGGAACTTCCCCTATAAACTCCCTTGCCTATGTAGGTGAGTTGCTCCGAAGAAATGCCATCGCTGATTCCGATGATTGCATTTGTTTCATAATTCGGACTTGGAGTAAATGCTGCGTTAATATCTTCAGAATATGATACCTGAACCAACGCCGAAGCGTCCATCTCAATTTTGGCATCAATTACGGTAATAGTTCCAATGTTATTTACGGTTAAATCCATTGGTATTAACTCCTCCTGCAAACCTTTCCTGCAAGAACTAATTACTAATACTATTGCGATTGCTATTATTAATTTCTTCATATATTAAAATTTTAAATTAAACTGAAAACTAGGAACAAATCCAAAAGTACTTCTGCCTTGAGCAGAAAAAACACTCGAAGGATCGGTCCCGCCTTTACCTGACCCATTGTTGACCATATCTATTGTGAAAATATTTCTTCTGTTGTAAATATTGTAAAGTGAAATATCCAAACTTGGTTGAAATTTACGATTGTTCTTTTTAGTTTTAAAAGAAAGTGATTCAGGCTCATAATTCATGCCGATATCTATTCTGTGATAATCAGGTAAGCGGTATTGATTTCTGGCTTCCCAATAAGGCATGGCAACATTGCCAATGTAGTAGTAATTCTCAGGTAATGTTACTGGTCGACCTGTATAGTAAACAAAATTTAGCGAGAAAGTAAAATCTTTTAATCTCTTAACCTTAGAAGCATTATAGCTGAATTGGGAATTCAAACTGTGTGTGATGTCGAACATATTATGATATGGGCGACCTTGATTTACCGCATCTATTTCCCACAAAGATTCGCCTAGATTGTAACTTATTCTACTCGTAAAATCGCCTTTTGGTTTTTCTACGGAAATTTCAAATCCATAAGACCTGCCTATTCCTTGAGCGACATAAGCTTCCAGGTTATTAACTAGATAATTGTGTAAACCGTCTTCAAAATCTGAAACTCCGTTTTGATATTTGTAATATACTTCAGTCGATAGCTCAATTTTATTATTGAAAAAGTTTCTAAAATATCCCATTGCAACTTGGTCCGTTACCATGGGAGCCACATTTTCCGTAGAGGGCATCCAAATGTCGTACCAGGTAATATCTGAGCCAAGCGTCATTAATCTTAAGTATTGGGCATTCCGATTGTATGATGCTTTGATTGAATTCTTCTTGTTCATCACGTAAGTAACAGAAGCTCTAGGTTCTGGATTGAAATATGTTGCCATGACATCAGTAGCACTCGAATACTCTGTTCGACTTATTTCTTCGTTAGATTCTTCATCAAAAACAGTAGTATGGCCAGCTCCTAATCGGTTATACATGGACAATCGTAGTCCTAAATGAACAGCAATTTTTTGATTGAAGGTTTTCTCATATTCCGAAAATAGGGCACTTTCCAATCCTTGCATTGGCGGCATAAACTTGCCAGCATCTCCTAGGGTCACATCTACTAAAGAACCATGATTAAAATCCTGATACTCGCTATGAAGTCCGAAACGCCAGGTAGCATTATTAGGTGCGTAGTAGGTAAAATTCTGCTTCACACTATAGGTACCTATTCCGGAGTAAAACTGGTACTGCCCTCCATCACCAAAGGTGTTATAACGACTGACTATTAAAGAAGTAGTTGAAAAAAGGTTTTTGTTAAAAGTGTGAACCCATTTTAAATGACCTGCCTCATTTCCCCAATTGGTTAGCCCTGCTGCGGTGTAGCCAAAGTCTTTCCCGTAATATCCAGAAAAAGTTAATTGATTTTTATCGTTCAGCTTCCAGATGAGTTTGGCATTGTAGTCATACCATCGTTCTTCGGGCTGAAAAAATGTTAAACCACTCGTTGTTGCACCTTTACCGCCAGTTGTACCTCCCTTTCCACTAGGATTATCTGAACTGTTAGCACTAATTTGATCAGACCAATGACCAAAGCCCCAGCGAGTGCTCCTTCCCGCCACAAAAACAGAAAGTTTGTCTTTCACTAAAGGAGCTTCAAATGAAAACTTAGAAGTAATAAGCCCTAGACTGATTTCACCACTTGAATTATCAAAACCTCCATCCGTCATTCTGACATCCAATACAGCAGAACTTCTTCCTCCAAAACGAGCAGGAACTCCACCTTTGTAAACTGTCATTTCACTTACAGCTGCTGCATTAAAAACAGAATACAATCCCCTTTGATGTGATGCATAGTATAGTGGCATTCCATCCATCAAAATTAAATTTTGATCCAGTCCTCCTCCTCTTACAATAAAACCTGCACGCCCTTCAGCTACACTATTTATTCCTGGAAGCATTTGTATAGTCTTGAAAATATCTGTTTCTCCCATCACGATTGGAATTTTCTTAATTTGTTCAATGTTTAGTTTCTCAGTACTTACTTCCGTTGAAGTGACATTTTCATCAGGTTTCTTTGCAGTTACCACAACATTTTCTAATTGAGTAGAAGAAGAAGTCAATGCAACATTCAGTTTAGTATCATTTGCAATAGTTATTGTTTTAACAAGCTTTTCATAACCAAAAAAGCTAATGGTCAGATTGTGCTCACCTTTATTTAGTTTTATAGAATAGAATCCATTTTTGTCTGTTGATGTACCGCTTTTAGTGCTTTTTTCAGAGATTGTAGCACCTGGCAAAGTTTCGCCTGTTTTTACATCCTTAACAATGCCACTTAATACAAAACTGTTTTGTGCATTTGTATTCATTGAAATCAAGAATACAAAGGCAATAATCAATTTTTTAAAAACCATTTTTTTCAAATTTAATTTTACCATTATTTTTTGTCAAAATTAAGAATCAAGATTTTGTTTAAGGATTTTTTCTAAATGAGACTGACAAAATAGGATTTGAAATGACTTTTAAATAATGTGAATTTTCAATTCGAAAGTTTGGGCAAAAAAGCATGTGTGTGGCTGGAATGTGATGGTTGCAGTGAAGGACAGCAACACACATGCTTTTGTGGGCAGGGTTTTCTTTTTTTTTCTTTGGCTTTATTTATCAAAAATTCATTCTGTCGTTGTTTTTTCTTTGGCTTCCTTGTAACACCTGTATATGTGACCGACACATATATCCCATATATAATTGCCGTTTGTAAGTACTTGTAAATGTTTACCAACGACTGTGGAATTAGAGTGGTTGGTTTTCAATATCCCAAATATACCACAAAAGCCTAATAATTAAATACTTTTAAGCTAGATCTTTATCATTCTTAGAGTACTCGATAGCATAAGGCATTAGCCTGTATAGAAGCAGTTGCACCACAAGGAGATTAGTAGTGTCTTGGTATTTACTATCTTTATGACAGCATCACTTCTCTTACCTCTCCGGATTCCATATCGTCCAGCAAGATATCTCCTATTCTTACACGTATGAGTCGTTCGGTAGCATGTCCCACTACAGCAGTCATTTTGCGTACTTGGCGGTATTTTCCTTCAGTGAGCGTCACACTTATCCAGCTAGTAGGTCCATGGCTATCGTCTCTGCGTCTCGGCGGTGGTCCTAGGTGGGTAGGCTCTGCTATACGTACTACCTTGGATGGCAGAGTGTGATATGGTTTTCCTTCTAGAGATATGTCTACCCCAGATATTAGCAGAGCTATTGCTGCATCTGTTATAGTGCCATTTACGTTTACGTAATATTCTTTTTCTATGTGTTTTCCACGGATCTGTTCGCTGATGCTGCCATCAGTAGTGAGCAGTAAGAGTCCTTCAGATTTCTCATCCAGTCGGCCTATCGCCATAATTCCTTCCGGGAAATTGCCCAGCTCACTCAGCAGTTTTTTGTTCTTTCTCTTAGCCTGATTATTGACGAATTGAGAGAGATAGCGGTAAGGCTTGTATATTTTAAAGTGGCGGTGGTCCACGCTATTTTTTCTTGGCGTTTTCTATGGCTTTCATAGGCGAGTCTGAGTCATACGGTACTCTTCCGCTTGGCACTACTTTACTAGTGGCATCCAGATGTGCTTCCTGATCGTCAAAGAAGATATGTGCCCCAAACGCTTCCAGTACTTTATCCTTGGATAGGCCACCCATGAAGTAGACTTCATCTACGTACACGCCCCATTTTCTCAGGGTTTTGATGACCCGCATGTGGGATGGAGCACTGCGAGCAGTTACTATGGATAGCCGGAGAGGAGATAGCTCTATGGTAGTAGGTAAGTGATCTTGTATGCGAGATAATTTAATGAGCAATTCTGCGAATGGACCTTTATTAAGTGGATTGTCTTCGTTGTCTTTTTCGTGTTTGAGGAATGCGTCTATACCTTCAGTTTTGTAGCGATGCTCAGACTCATCAGAGAAGAGTACGGCATCCGCATCAAAAGCTATTTTAACACGGTTATCCTTCGGATTAAAGGATTGCGGTGGTGCGTAGATAGAAGCTGCGGCACATGCTTTGGAGTCTATCACCGTTTGCACATCTTTTTCATCCTTGCTGAGAAATAGGTCTACATCATATGCATCTATGTATGGAGCTAAAGGCTCTCCACCGCTGAGTGCTACACGGGTGATGTCTAGTTCATATAGATTGATAGAATTGAGCATTCGTATGCCAGTCTCAGGGCTATTTCTGCTCATGAGTACTATTTCTACGATACGTTTATTTGCTTGATTATTGAGCTCGAGTAGGCTTTTTACGAGGTAAAAAGCGGATCCTATCTTGAGTGGTTCATTTTCGTGTGCTAGTTGATACTTGCGGTATCCTTCTATTCCTTCTTTATCAAAGAGGGCATTCTCATCTTCTAAATCAAAGAGAGCTCTAGATGAAACACCTACTACGAGGATATCTGATAAGTCTACAGGCATGAAGTCAAAGGTATTATTTTTCTACCTATTCACTTGTCTTCGAACTATAATTAGAAGTGGGATGGCCACCGTATAGGATAGTAAGAAAGGTAGGATATAGTGTTCTAAATTAAACGCTAGCATAGCAGCTATAATCAGGAGCTGAGAACCTAGACCAAGGGCAGATACTAATGTCATAAACCAGTTGGGTATATTTTGCTTTTTGGGAGCTTCAGGATCTGCATAGTAGATTGCTTGATCAAATACACGGTACAGTATGTTGAATATCGCATAAAGTACATTCACGAGTTCTTGCTTTTCTCCGGGCAGTGCGATAGGAGCTTTCTTCTCGTTTATACGGCTGGTATCGTCTCCATCAAACTCATTTCGGAGAATCACATAGTAGTAATTATATAATGTGCCTTGGAGCTGAATCCCTATGAATGCTAAAAAAGCGATGACCAGTGGCCCAGAAGTAACATACCAAATACAACCAAGCACTAGAAAATTAAGTACAATGTCAAAAATAGAGTCCAAATATCTCCCGCTATAAGAAGGGGTAGCCTTTACTCGAGCTAGCTCGCCGTCTGCAGCGTCTAGTATGGACTTAAGTATTAAAAATATCCCTGCCAATAAAAAATGATGTGATAGGATGAAATAACAAGCGATTAGTCCCACTATCCCAAATGCTAGGGTGACGTGGATGGGAGTAGCTCGTGTATTCTTAAGATAATTAGCTATCCAGCGGGCAGGAGCACGACCGTAGTCTGACAGATCTGTAAATTGATATTCGGCGGGTAGTTTGCTCATTAATAATACGTTATAACATCAGTTGAGTGTCTTTGTTTTATAAACAAAATAAAAGTGACCTCAGCGTATAAGGTGATGTGTTGTGTAATATCGGGTCATTCTGTTTTTGAAAAAAAAGTAGGTAGCGTACACCAACGTATAGAGAGTCTACTGCCTATAATCCACTGGTGCTAGATTCAGTCGCATCCCAAATCTGAAAATTACGTTTTGTCTGTCTGCGGCTAGAAGGCTGTTACTCTGGTTGCGTATAAATACACCGCCATCTAGAAAAAGGTTATGCCAGAGCATATAGCTAGCGTCTAGCGAGATATTGCTTATTCTATTCTCTATCCCTTGGAAGAGTGCTGCCTCAGAGGTATATAACTTATCAGTGGTACTACGCGTGATATCTCCACCAAAATTAGCAGATAGCCTATTGGTATCTATTCCTTGCTTACTGCTGGAGTATATAGCGGTGATATTCAGCCGAGGAAGTGGCTGATAGCGGAGGATGGCTATTCCTTCTCTGAAGTTAGCACCTAGTGGGTGTGCTAGGCTCTGATTGTAGTGTATCCAGTTTTGTGAGCGTGATGTGTGCTGGTAGATATGTGGTCTAGCTTGATTTACTTCTAGCTGTATATCTAGGTTTTTTATTCCTGCTATGTTCACATATTTTAGTCCTGCTTGGTAAGCCCATTTGTTTACATACTGATCGGGGTTTCCTAAAAAAGCATCTTTCACAAACTCGTCTAGTACAAACTGGCCGTAGAAAGAGAATCGATGGAGGAAGTTCCATTTCCAATCCATACCCAGCAGTACATTATCACTACTATTGAGCCCGTGCTCTACTGCTCTGTAAAATATAATGGGATTCATATAGTCTATTTCGTACCTGCCGCTCTCCATGCTATCTTGCCTGTCAAATATTATGTTTTCCCAAAGGCCCAAGGTTAAGTTTTTGCCTATATTCACACTCAGGTGGTGCAGTGCAGAGAATTTACGCTTGGTTGGAGCTTTTTCATTATAGCCTTGGTGGTCCGTGTGTACACTGTAGAGATTCATGTAGTTCAGCTTCCACACTTTTGTATTTATCTTTAAGAAAGTACTCGGTGTAGCATAGTCTGAGAGGATCATAGAGCGGTATCCATTTCCTATAAAATTACGATCGTGGCCAAACTGGAGGGTAATTTCTTTTATAGGTGAAGCTGTGATATATCCTGCTACATTAAAAAAATCTCGGGCAGAGTTACCATAAGGTTTAGCTAGCGTAGCCCCAGCTACAGAGAAATCATTGGCATATTTATCTCTGAGAAAATTGGGGAAGCGTGCTTGGTTTTCCAGTGCATAGGTATAAAATCCCACTTTGTTTCCTATGTTACCGTGCAGCTCAAATCCTCTGCTATTTCTGTATGTACTGAGAGAATCTCCGGAGTCACTGCCCCCCGCAAATCCAAGAACTGGGTTCATTACTAGTTTAAACCGATCTTCTTTTACTAAAGTCAGGGCACTCTCAGTGGGAAAAAAGTAGTTGAGTATTGGTTTCCTATCAAAAGGTAATCTACTGGTATACAGTATATTGTCTTGGAGTAAGTAGTCTTGGTTAAATAAATCTGCCTGTGATAGTGGTGTTATTTTTTCAGCAAAAGATGCTACAGCATCACGTCTGTAGGGTTTTATGCCTGTAAAAAAATCATCTGACAGCGTACCAGATAGGATCTCATGCCGGTCTGTGAGTGTATAATTGAAATATCCTGAAGTGAGCTCACTCTGTGCATGAGCGGTCAATGTGAAGAAGGCGAATAGTGCGAATACTGTTTTTTTCATTCGTAGTACGAAGGTATGTGTAATGTATAAAACGATATGAACACATAAATGTATCGTATTGAGTATCTTCGAAAGCTTATAGATGAAGATAGTTTTTAGGTATATCTTTTTTGCAATGCTTTCTTGTGTGGCTTACACTTCTGTGGATGCACAAAATAGTATAAAGCATTTCACTATAGAGGATGGGCTGCCTAGTAATGAGGTACACTATGTGCATCAGGATATGTTTGGATTTTTTTGGTTTTGTACAGATAGAGGGATTTCTAGGTATGATGGCTATGAGTTTACTAACTTCACTACCGCAGACGGCTTAACTAATAACACGGTCTTTAAATGTTTTGAGGATAAGAACTTTAATTTGTGGTTTACTATGATAGATGGTAGTGTGACTATTTATGATCAGGAAAAGAGAGTATTTACAGCCTTTAAGGGCAATAATTTTATCAAAAAAAAGTATGTAAACCAAGAATGGGTGCATAAGATTGGGTTTAAGGAAAACTCAGACGATGTTTATTTCTTTATGCTAGAAAATCGTCCTGATGATTCTGTTCATGTTTTTAATGATCAGCAATTTCGATATTCGATAGCGGGTACGGACATACTAGAAGATAAATCCTTGTCCTTTGCTAATATGGCACTTGTTTCTTTGCGTTTATTAGAGACCAAGACGATATTTATGTCTATTCGAAAAGGACATAATGTTACTGAGGCTATGTCCCACTCTATCAAGCGTAGTTTTATTGATTTCTCAGCAAAGAATAATGTCATTTTAGGAATGTATCCCGCAGTATTTCTTATTGATAGTGTACTATATATCACCACACCAAAAGGGTTATATTCATTAACGACTAGTGGGTTAAGCCAGCTGATTTTTAAAGATATTGCTCCTACTTGTGTGATAAGAGACAGGGAGGGTATCTATTGGGTGACTAGCAGAAATAATGGTATATTTATGTCGTCTATTTCAAGTTTTGTATCGGTCTCTAGCGAGCTTTCTTTGCCAAAGAATAAAAAGCTTACATGTGCAGCTGCACTTGGTGCAGAGATGATAATTGGTACGGATTATAACTCTATTTATAGAGTAAGTGCTAATGGTACACTTCAACAGGAGTATTCACTTAAAAGTGAGGTTCCACATAAAATACCTGCGTTGTGGTATAATTCAGATTCAACGATGTTGTATTTTCTTGATTTTGAAATTACGTTAAATGAGTCGGGGTATCAGTCGTATAGGAGGTCGCTAAAAAGAATGACATTTAGGCCATTCAAGTTCTGGGATCAAGGGGAACATATCTCTAATTCTTCGTATGAGAAGATCCATGATTGCAAATGGGAAAATTTAATTGGATATTATTCTCGGACGTATTCGTATTCTTTATTGGAGTTGCTTGTTGAAACGGGTAATTTTCGTAAATTCTGCGATAAACTTTATACTACCCATTTCCTTCCTAACTATCTAATACAGGATAGTTGTATCTACTTTGGGACAGATGAAGGGCTAATTAAATTCTATCTATTCACAGATAGAATAGGAAAAATAGATTTAGGGTTATCAGGTGAATCTATGGGCATCTCAGATTTTAAGGTAGTTGATAATATTATTTTGCTAGCTACGAAGGGCCACGGTGTTTACATCATAGAGGATGGTAAAATGATTAATAAGCTAACTACGGAGAATGGCTTGATCACCGACATGGTAAATACCTTATGGATAGACAAGAAAAGAAAACGACTATGGTGCGGCACTACGAAAGGAGTATCCATATTTGATTATTCAGAGACGAGTGAGGGGTTAACGTTTGCGAAATATACTGACCTAACGAAAAAAGACGGCCTATTCTCTAACTACGCAGTGAGTATAGCTGCTACTGCTGATAAGACATTTGTAGTGTCAGATTTAGGACTCACTATATTGCCGAGTAATTTTAACAAAGAGGTCTCAGTAGAGCCCATATTAAATTTACTTGGAATAGTTTACGGAGATTCGCTTTACAGGGGTGCTCACGTTTCTTTTGCGTATGATCAAAATAATCTCGAATTTCAGTATATGGCTGTGTCCAATAAAAAAGTGAAAGAGATGTACCGTTATAAACTAGTGACACCCCAAGACTCTGGGCAGTGGTACTTGACGGACCTTACGAGTACTAGGTTCAATAATCTGTCTCCTGCAAGCTATACATTTCAAGTATCTGTGCGGGCACAGAATACTGGATGGAGCAGCCCAAAGGAGTATCACTTCACCATAACGCCACGTTTTATAGAGTTATGGTGGGTACGATTAATAGGACTAGCTGTTTTATTATCCATAGCGTATCTGCTTTTTACTATACGATTAAAACGGCTTCAAGATAAAGGGGAACTGTTACTATCTAATCAAGAATTAGAACTGCAAATAGCTAAGCTGGAGTCCTCAGCACTTCGTGGTCAGATGAATCCTCACTTTATGTTCAACGTGCTTAACTCTATCCAAAAGCTTATACTAAATGAGGAGAAACAAGACGCTAACAAGCTTTTAGCACGCTTTTCTAAATTGGTGAGGTCTGCTCTGCAGTACTCTAGATTAGAATATATACCATTGACGGATGAGATGAAGTTTTTAGAGAATTATATGAATATAGAAGCACAGCGATTTCCGGGTAGGTTTACGTATCATATAGAAGTGGATCACGAACTACTAGAAGATGCTACAATACCGCCACTACTGATCCAGCCGCTTTGTGAAAACGCGATAAAACATGCTTTTGTAGAAGATGGAGGTACTATATGGGTGCGTATATCAGTTAAAGATACTGAGTATATGCAGATAGAGGTAGAAGATGACGGTATAGGTGTGAATAATACGAATACACTGAAGAAAAGTAGCCTCGGTACTACCATAATACGAGAGAGGGTGAAGCTTATAGAGAAAAGTGGAGCAACTGCTAGTCTTAAAATTGAGTTAGCGAATCATAATACTAAAAAAGGAACGCTTGCTACACTTATACTTCCATATAATTAGATGAAGGCAATACATATAGATGACGAGAGAGACAGCCTAGAAGTTATGAGAATGTTACTTACAGAATGCTGTCCACAGGTGCAGCTAGTAGCTTCAGTTACTAGTGTAGATGAGGGTATGAAAGCCATAAAGGAGCATAAACCAGATGTACTACTGCTAGATATAGAGATGCCCGGGAAGAATGGATTTGCATTGTTAGACGAACTAAGAGATTATGATTTTCAGGTAATTATGATTATAGGGTATGAGGATTACGCTCTTAAGGCTATTAAGTACTCGGCATTAGATTACTTGCTTAAGCCGCTTGACGCTGATGATCTATGTCGTGCTGTGGAAAAAGTATCTGCGGCTAAAGAAGCTGGATTAATAAGACTAGGGCACTATCGCACACTTCTAGAGCAGGAGGACGAGGAGTATAACTCGCTGATGATAGCCTCTTCTAATGGGTATAAAAATATAGATATCAATGATCTCGTTTACTTAAGGTCTGAGGCGGGGAGCTACTGTGTGTTACATTTTACAGATGGTACCAAGGAGGTTGTGCCCAAGTCTATGAATCATTTTGAGAGTTTGCTCCCAAGTAAACGATTTCATCGTATACATCGATCACACATTGTCAATATTCGAGCGGTGAGAAGTTTTGACTCACAAGCGAATGAAGTGATGCTAGCTAATGACAAAGTTCTGACAGTCTCGGTGCGAAAAAAAGCAGGGTTAAAACAAAAAATAACTTCAAATCTATAATTAGGCTACGCTTAGAGAGTGAAACATAACGTTCACCCAAAGATAACATGGTTAGTGTCAGTTTATAGGTGCTAACTATTTATTTTTGATTTAATTATCGACGGCAAGAAACCTTCTCGATTGACTGAACTAAAAACAAATCTCTAAAGACTTTTAGGCTATGGGAATAGCTTAATTTCTTATCGCTAGACTTATCCTTCCCTTATTATTTGGGAAGGATTTTTTATGCCTAAAAGTGCTGGGTATTCGATTACGCTATCCGAAAGTTTTTAAGATTGTCGTTTAAATGGAACTGTTTTTGGCTCAGGAACGTCAGGATTCCAACATACCTCCCAAACATCATTGCTTATAGATTTGACTTCCCATTCCTGAGGTTTTTTGAGGTTTGGAGTGTTCACAAGCATTCGTCCATTCTCCATAACTTCCCAAGTTCCTTCTTGTTTAGATTCTCCCATTAACTGGGTAAACGTACCATCAGAACGCATATCTAGAGAGATGTCTATGCCACAAGTGACAGCATCGCATCCCCAAAGACCTACAAATGATGTATTTGTTTCATTTATAGACTCTGCTACTTCTACGATTTCTTCTTGTACAGATTCAGCTATTGTTTCATTAGTAGTATCCTCTTTTTGTTCAGCAGTGTTACTGCAGGCTGCAACCATTAAAATGGTCATTAAGTAAAATAGTTTCTTCATTGGTTTTTAATTGTTAAAAATTCGAATGTAAAAATAATTTTCGAGTATTCAAAAATATTACTTTCGCCACAGTGTCTACCGAAGCCAAAATACAAGAACTAACTGCTGAGCTAAAGCAGCATAATTATGATTATTATGTGCTAGCGAACTCTGTCATATCAGACAGAGACTTTGATATGAAACTTAAAGAACTAGAGAAGTTAGAACAAGCATTTCCCCAGTATGCAGATCCCAATAGCCCTACACAGCAAGTAGGTGGGGATATCACCAAAAATTTCAACACAGTGCTACACAGTAGCAGAATGCTCAGCTTAGGCAATACGTATAACAAAGAAGAACTGCTAGACTTTGATGGGCGAGTGACTAAGCTCAATGGAGGCAATGAATATAAATATACTGCTGAGCTTAAGTTTGATGGATTTGCGATAGCACTGAGATATACCAATGGAGAGCTGGTACAAGCTATTACTCGCGGAGATGGTACACAAGGGGATGATGTCACAGCTAATGTAAGGACTGTAAAAAACATTCCTCATCAATTGTCTGGAGATATTCCTGAGAATATTGAAGTACGTGGTGAAATGTTTATACATAAAGCAGCATTTATAAAGCTGAATGAGCAACGAGCAAAGAACGGCGAGGACTTATATAAGAATCCAAGAAATACTGCTGCGGGGACTATCAAGCTTCAGGATAGTGCTGAAGTAGCGAGACGTCCACTCGATGGATTTATGTATCAGCTGGCCGAACACGGAAAAGAAGAACTGGACCACTGGGATAGTCTACAGCGAATGAAAAGCTATGGCTTACCAGTAAATGATGCTACCCGATTGTGCGATAGCATAGAAGAGGTTTGGAAATTTATAGAGCACTGGGATATAGAGCGAAAGAACTTAGGTTTTGAGATAGATGGAGTAGTGATAAAGGTAAATAGCCGCTTACAGCAGCAGGAGATGGGCTTTACTAGTAAGTTTCCCCGCTGGGCGATGTCATATAAATTTGAGACAGAAAGAGCAGAAAGCAAACTGCTGAGCATCAGCTATCAAGTAGGTCGTACAGGTGCAGTGACACCCGTTGCTAACCTAGAGCCAATGCAGCTTTTGGGAACAACAGTAAAACGAGCCAGTCTGCACAATGCAGACTTTATAGCACAGCTAGACGTGCGAGTAGGTGATACTGTATTCGTAGAAAAGGGCGGAGAGATAATCCCTAAAATAGTAGAAGTAGACACCCGTAATAGACAATTAGATAGCCAGCCAACACTGTTTACAGTTAGCTGCCCGGAGTGTGATACGCTGCTAGAGCGACCAGAGGGAGACGCAGTATTCCGCTGCCCCAATGTACAGAGCTGCCCACCACAAGTAAAAGGCCGCATAGAGCATTTTATAGGTCGTAAGGCTATGGACGTGGCAAGTCTAGGAGAGGGTAAGATAGATGTCTTATATCAGTCAGGATTGTTACATCGAGCGGCAGATCTTTACTCACTCAGTGCAGACAAATTACTGGGATTGAGTAAATCCATAATGACAGAAGATACGGGAGACGAGCGTATAGTAAGTTTTAAAGAAAAGACAGTAGAGAATATAATAACAGGGGTAGCGGCTTCCAAGAAGATTCCCTTTGAGCGAGTTCTTTTTGGCCTTGGGATTCGCTTCGTAGGCGAGACGGTTGCCAAGAAACTGGCATTTCATTTTAAAACTATAGATGCCATAATGGCGGCAGATTTTGAAACGCTGAATGCTGTGGAAGAAATAGGAGGAGTGATAGCTAAGAGTGTGATAGACTACTTCAGTATAGCCGAAAATAGAGAAGAAATAGAGCAGCTAAAAGCTGCTGGACTTGCCTTTGAAGTAGTAGAAAAGGAACTTGCTAGTAATTCGCTAGGCGGTGCTAAGATAGTAGTGAGTGGAGTCTTTACTCGCTTTAGTCGCAACGAACTTAAAAAGCTGATAGAAGATAACGGCGGTAAGAACGTAAGTTCTATCTCCAAATCTACCAATTTTATAGTAGCAGGGGACAGTATGGGCCCTGCCAAAAAGGAAAAAGCAGAGAAGCTGGGAGTAAAGATGATAAGTGAAGATGACTTTGCAGGGATGATTTAGAGAATATAATTACCTTCGTTCTATTGGCAAATTTCAGACAAGATATAGGTAAAAAACTGCTCGCCAGACATAGGCAAGTAGATAAGAGTGAAGCGTTACAGACACTGAAGAGCGTCAGAGAGATAGGCGTAGTATACGATGTGAATCAGATTTCTGCTCAGCTGATTAATAAGGTGGTTCATTATTTTGAGTCAGCAGGAAAAAATGTAATTACACTTGGTTTTATCCCCGAAAAAGAGCTGGGGGATTATATACCTACACTTAAAGAAGAGTATTTCTGCAAGAAAGATCTTACTTTCTGGAGACTGCCAAAGAAAGCTATTGTATCCAGATTTATAAGTAAAGACTTTGATTTTTTGATTAATTTAGACTTCAATGAGAGTGCTGAGTTGCAGGCTATTTCTACGTATTCCAGGGCCAAAACACGTATAGGAAAGTACTTCGAGGAATACTCTTTCTGTCAAGATTTCATGATAAAGAGCCTTGCTGAAAGTGGTGACGAATTGTTTAACGAAATAAAAAAATACATCAAGTAATGGATAAATTCAGAGGATTAGGCGTAGCTATGGTTACCCCTTTCAATATAGATGGGAGCATAGACTATGTAGGTCTCGAAAAGCTTACTAATCATCTCATAGATGGTGGAGTGAACTATCTAGTAGTGATGGGTACTACAGGAGAAAATCCCACTATTGATATTAATGAACAACAAGAGATTCTTCAAAAAATAAAAGAGGTAAATGCAGGGAGACTGCCGATTGTCTTCGGGATAGGAGGGAACAGTACTACAGCAGTGGTAGATAGATTAAAATCTGAAAATCTAGCAGGAGTAGACGGTATACTAAGTGTAAGTCCTTACTACAATAAGCCAAGCCAAGAAGGTATCTATCAGCATTTTAAAGCGGTAAGTGATGCCACACCACTTCCTGTGATAATGTATAACGTACCCGGGAGAACAGGTTCTACGGTGAGTGTAGAGACTACGTTGCGAATAGCAGCATTACCAAATGTAGTAGCTACCAAAGAAGCGAGTGGAAGTCTAGATATATGTATGGACTTAGTGATGGGAAAGCCTGAAGAGTTTGGCATAATAAGCGGAGAAGATAGTTATACTATGCCTTTCATAGCTGCCGGGATGCAGGGCGTAATCTCTGTAATAGGAAATGCGTATCCTACAAAGTGTAGTCAGATGGTAAAAGCTGCTTTAGCTGGAGACTTACAAAAGGCTAAGGAGCTACATTATAAGCTTTTACCTATGATAAAAGCTATATTTATGGATGGAAATCCTGGTGGGGTGAAGTATGCACTCGCTAAAATGGGTATCTGTGGTAATCACTTTAGACTACCAGTAGTACCCGTGAATGCGGCTACTGAGAATGCGTTGGATGATGCAATGAATACTATAAACTAATCCAATATCTCAATCGATAAACAAATGCCAAGTCGAATTGACTTGGCACTTTTTGTTATTTGGATTTTCTTTTTTTGGAATATTGTAGAGCCCATATAAGTGCAGAATGAGTATATTATGAATATGGAATTTGATAATAATATGGTCATTGGTTCAATATTCGAAGGAGAGAACGAATTGGATTTTATCTCAAGATTTGGGACAGAGAACGCATGTTTAGCGTATTTGGTTAATTACAAATGGTCATGCGGTTTTGAATGCACGAACTGTAGTTGCACGGAATTTTATGCTAGTAAAAAGAAGGCATATCATAGGCAATGCAAAGCATGTTTGCGATTAGTATCTCCCACATCTCACACTATGTTTCATCATATAAAGTTTGGTATAGTTAAAGCATTTTACATGGTCTTTAAGATGAGTGCAATAACCAAGAGCATCTCTGCGGAGCAGCTGTCTAAAAGTGTAGGAGTTAACCGAAAGACAGCATTACTATTTCAACATAAGATCCGTCATGCAATGCAAAGCAGCGGCAACTTTCCAATGACAGGAGAAGTAGAGGTAGATGAAGCATACATAGGGGGTAAAGAGGAAGGTAAAATAGGAAGAGGAGCCTAAAAGAAGGCCTTGATAGCCATAGCAATAGAGAAATATGGTACAACAGGAATAAAACGAATGTATGCTCGTGAAATAGAAAACGCCAGTACGCATGAGTTGAAAAAAATCTTCGAACTACATCTATCAAAAGAGGCTAAAATACTAACAGATAAATGGAAAGGATACAATAAGATAGCCGAAATTTATAATGTCAAACAAGAGAAAAGTCAGCCTGATAAAAACTTCAAACTTATGCATCGATCCATTCAACAACTTAAAAGTTGGATAAGAGGAATACATCATAGTGTAGACAAAAGATATCTACAAGCATACTTGGATGAGTTTTGCTATAGACTCAATAGATCAATTCATAAAAGAACCATTTTTGACAATCTTTTACAACGAATGACATATGCACAACCATTTCCTAAAAAACAGCTAAAAATAACTTACTGCGTTTAAATGGGCTTTACTATTGGAATATATAAAACTTACAGTTTTATATAGTAGCTATCACCTTCAGCTCTATGCCGATTGGTGTAGGTAAGCAGTTGATTTCCATAGTAGTTCTGCAGGGTTGATTATCCTTGAAGTATTCAGCATAGAGCCTATTGTAAGTCTTGAAATCGTCTTTCATATTCGTAAGAAAAACAGTTACATCTACTATGTTAGCCCAGCTACTGCCTGAGTCTTCTAGTATAGTTTTTACGTTATTGAATACGGAGTGACATTGCTTTTCTATATCATAGCTAGCGATGGTCCCATCTTCGTTTAGCTCTACTCCAGGTATTACCTTGGTACCTCGCTCACGTGGTCCCACTCCGCTTAAGAAAAGTAGATTTCCTACTTTTCGGGCGTGAGGATAGGCACCTACTGGCTCAGGTGCTTTACTACTGTTAAGTATATCTTTACTCATTATCTTTTATAGTTATAGTTATTTGTTCGGTTTTAGTTAAGAGCTCTACCTTATTTTTTGGTGTGCTAGAAGTTTCTGTTTTATTGTTCTCAGCGTCAGAGTTTTCGCTTGCTTTCTCTTGCTTTTTCTTTTTTAGTGCTCGTCTCTTATTCGTCTCTCGCAGAGCTTGCAGATCCATTTTTTTAGGAAGCACTATTTTACGTGCAGGTATGCCTGTTTTTATGGCAAAGAAACCTCCTGGACTGGAAATACTATCGGGCTGAGCCGCAGCTACTATTTTTGTATTGTCTGGAGATAATGCTAGTGCATTTATCTTATATCCCTCTAATGTATATTGTGCTAACCGTTTTTTCTCCTTGAGGTCATATAAGTTCACCGTGCCATCTAGGCCGCCACTTACGAGGTAAAGTCCCAAAGGGTCTATATCTATATCAGTTACGGACCAGGTATGTTCTGTAAATACCACATCTTCTTTCACATTTAGGATATCCCATACACGGATAGTTTTATCTTTAGAACTAGAGATGAGAAACTTGCGGTCTACAGTCACGAGCAAGTCTGTGATATCGTTGGAGTGTCCTTCGAATGTATTAAGCACTTTACCAAAGATATCGAACTGAGTGATAATAGGACTGCCTTTTACGGCGATAAAGTAACTCATGCGGTCTATAGCTACCGCTGCAGCATTTATAGATGTGGTACCATTGATAGGTATTATTTTCTTTTTGACTAAGTCAAATGTAATAAATCTACCGTCATTACACGCACTGAAAACTGTACGCATGCCAGGCCCATATATGAGTTTATTAATCTGTGTATTTTCTAATAGATAGGTGGTGTCTTCTGTTGCTATCTGAAAAAAGGAATCGTTGAATTCATAGAAGGTCAATTTCCCATCTTGTCCTCCTATAATAAGGCTATGACCATCTCTACTAAAGGCCATGGTGGTCACTGCACCACGAAATCCTTCTATGACTTCTAAGGTCTCAGCCGTAGAGTCGTTTTTATGAATGATGGCAGTATTGTCCCAACTTCCTGTGATGATGTACTTGCCGTCAGGACTGAAAGTAATACAAGAAATATCATTAGAATGGTTAGAAAAATAAGGGAATGAATCTACCTGAGCAAATACTCCGGTACTGATAAAGAGGAAAAGAATAATACTATTTCGCATAACTTCTGCTAAGTTACCTAATTTTTATAAAAAAGCCATCTTGCTAGCTCTTTATAGCTGACTTTTTTGCCGTACATCAATATACCAGTGCGGTATATCTTGCCTGCTATGGCTATAACTCCAAAAATGGAGAGTAGCATTACAGCCATGGATAGATAAATCTGCCAGTCCGGTGGTCCGAAGGGTAGTCTTACCATCATAGTAACTGGTGAAGTGAGCGGTATGATACTCATCCACGTGGCTAGTGTGCCATTAGGGTCACCTATCACTATGGAAAAGGATACCGCTATAGAAAATACAAGAGGCATAGTGATTGGTAGCATAAACTGCTGAGTATCTGTTTCGCTATCTACTGCACTTCCTATAGCTGCAAATAGTGCTCCGTAGAATAAGTACCCTCCCATAAAGAAGAATAGAAATACACCGAATATCTTAGCTAGAGGGAGTGCTAGAAAGTCAGAAACGAATTGCAATTGATTCATATCTACGTTAGCTAGTCCAGGATTGTTTGATACGTTTTGAAGCTCCTTCATGTCTCCCATATTGAGTCCTACTATAACTCCTACCACACCCATCAGAATGCCTGTTAATACTATCCATATAGTGAGCTGTGTGAGTCCCACCAGAGCTATTCCCAGTACTTTTCCCATCATCAGTTGAAAAGGTTTTACAGTACTTACTATGAGTTCTACTATGCGATTGGTTTTTTCTTCTATGACGCCTTTCATCACTTGTACACCGTATAGGAAAATGAAGAAGTAGATCATAAAGGCGAGTGCCATTCCCAAGCCAGTATTGACTCCTATATTACTGCTCTTAGTACTTCCATCTTCTTTGACTTTGAACTGGCTGAGCACTATATTAGTTTGTAGGCTATCTATGGCCTCTTGAGCTATACCGAGTGTATTTAGCTTCTTATCTCTGACTACATCTCTAAATGCTTGTTCTATTCTGCTGCTATTGCTGACACTTAAACTGCTCATACTTTCATACTTGAGTTGTAGTGACTGGTCCACCGTGTAATCTTGCGATACGCTTACTATGGCGTTTACGGAGTCAGAGGCTATGAGTTGGTCCGTAGAATAGCTTTCTTGTAGAATGAAAATAATGCTTTCTGGAGCTTTTAAGTTTTCTGAGAAAATTCCTGAGCGGTCTACTACTACTATGTTTTGATTTTCTAGCGTACGACTTTGTCCTATACTCACCCAAATAATGACACCATAAAAAGTAGTAATCAGCAGCGGTGTAAGCAGCGTCATAAGTATAAAACTTTTCTTTTTTACACGGGTAAAATACTCTCTTCCGGTAATGATTCCTATGTTATTCATTGGCTACTGTCTGTTAATGTTAAAAATACTTCTTGCATACTAGGTATCACTTCTCGGTATTCGCTTATTTGAATCATCGGATCACTGAATAATTGAATATCAGGCTTGTCGTTGTATGTAAATAGAAGGGTGGTATTTCCGTCTTTTTGTACATTTTCTTTTATAGTAATTCCACTAAAAGAAGAGACGTCCACATTGCCTTTGTAGGTTATCGAGTAGGTATTGTCCTTTAGGCTATTTCGTACGTCCATCACTGTACCTTGGGCTACTAAGCTTGCTTTATTAAGCAGCACTACATTATCGCAAATAGCTTCTACATTTTCCATACGGTGTGTACTAAGCATGATGCTAGCACCTTGGTTGCGTAGGTTTTCTATTTCGTCTTTTATCAGTTGTGTATTTTTAGGATCAAAACCAGTGAAAGGCTCATCCAGTATGATGAAATCGGGAGAATGCATTACGGTTACTATAAACTGTATTTTTTGCTGCATCCCTTTGCTTAGTTCTTCTATTTTCTTCTTTTTCCAAGTAGTAGCTTCAAATTTTTCTAACCATTCATTGATGGTGTTTTTAGCTGCGGAAGCATCCATTCCTCTGAGCCTAGCAAAGTATATGAGCTGGTCATAGACCGTCATTTTTTTATATAAGCCACGCTCCTCCGGTAGATAGCCTATTCGTTTAATATGCTCCTTATTGAGCGGCTTGCCGTTAAATAGAATTTGTCCTTCATCTGGAGCGGTAATTTGATTGATAATCCTAATAAGGGATGTCTTGCCTGCACCATTTGGGCCTAGTAGCCCAAAGATGCACCCCTTAGGAACGTCAAAAGATACCTTGTCTAACGCAGTGTGGTTGGCATAGAATTTAGAAACTTCTTTAATCTGAATGATGCTCATTGGGTCGCAAACTTACTACCTAAACACTTGGTTTTGTTTTTAGTCGATAAAGGCAAATAGAAATAAGAGGAATGAAAAATAACGTCAAAATACATTGGGCTATTGCAGGATACACTCAGCAAGTCTTAGCTGACAAAATTGGAGTGAGTTGGTAGGCAATTAATGCCATAGAAAGTGGAAAATACCTTCCATACGCCTTTCTATCCTTGAAAATAGCTCGGGTTTTGAAAAGTCAATGGAAGATTTATTTAGCTTAGAGGGTTCTGATTAGCCCTTATTTAAGTGCCAAAAGGCACCTGCTAATACATTGAACTGGGCATAGTAAAACTGTTGCTTAGCATTGTCTGCCTTATCGTAGGTCGTACGTATATCTGGCATATTTACATAGCCTCCTCTAAATTCTGACTGGATATAGAAGTGTCTCCAAAACTTAATGTTTAGTCCTACTTGTACATTTGCCCCAAAACCCGCTACATGAAATTCGTCGTGACGCTCTTTGTTAAAGAGATGTATATCAGACTTAGGATACATAACTCCTACTCCTACAGCTTCTGTCATAGCAAGAGTTACTTTTTTATAGTTCAGAAGATTGTCAAATCTACCCAACTCAATATTACTATAGGTTAGCCCATCGGTGTGCTCCATCTCTAAGAAACCGCGATCTATAGCTACTTCGTCGTTGTTGGTATATTTGCCGTTGTATGTATTATTAGGTTCATTGATGTTGCCGTCTATTTTTACTGTTTGGCCATTTTGCACTACGTACTTCATATGATCTATGCCAAGTGAAAGGTGATAGTTGCTTTTGAAGTAGTAGCCTATTCTTAAATTGTATTGAGGAATGGTAATATTCTTTGGACTAAAGTACGTACTAGCGTCAAACTCTGCAGGTTTATCCTTAGCTTCAACATCTCTCAGTGTAAAGTCATAATTATCTCCTGTGAAATGTATGTCAGACTTTGTATACCATTCTCGGTTCCAGCCCCAATGTGCGTAGAATTCGCCTTTCTTATTGGTTTCTGGTTTAAAAGTGATTTGCCCGAGAGAGGACAGCGAAATAAAAGCAAAGCTAAGAGCTAGAAGATTTTTCATTTCTAGATACAAATATGGTGAAAGAAATGCAATGGAGACTACGCTTTTAGGGAGCTTTTAATAATTCATTGTCAAAATAGTTGCCAATGAATGTATGTAACCTCTACTAGAAGTGAAGTTTCCTTTCACAATTTCGTATCTAGAAATGAACAATCCTTTTGTAAATCTCTTTTGGTTATACACCTTTGTAAAAAATGAATCAAGCACAGATGGATTTCAAGTCATTTATAGCTCAAGGAATACCAACAGTATTGCCAGCATTAATTCGTGGGGACACGAACAAATCTGAAAATACTCACGCACCAAAACGAAAAGATATTCTCAGTAAGGAGGAAAAAATACTAGCCATCCGCAATGCACTGCGTTATTTCCCAAAGGAATGGCACGCAGAATTAGCATCGGAATTTGCAGCAGAGCTAAAGGACTACGGTAGAATCTATATGTACCGTTTTATGCCAACGTACAATATGTATGCTCGTCCTATAAGTGAGTATCCTGCTAAGTGTGAGCAAGCTGCAGGTATTATGCTGATGATTCAAAATAACTTAGATCCAGCGGTAGCACAGCATCCAGATGAGTTGATTACCTATGGCGGAAATGGTGCTGTGTTCCAAAATTGGGCTCAGTATCTGCTGACGATGAAGTACCTCAGTGAGATGACAGATGAGCAGACACTACACTTGTATAGTGGACACCCTATGGGACTGTTCCCTAGTGGTAAAGAAGCTCCTCGTGTGGTAGTGACTAATGGTATGATGATACCTAACTACTCTAAACCAGATGACTGGGAAAAATACAATGCTATGGGAGTAACGCAGTACGGACAGATGACTGCTGGGAGTTTTATGTACATAGGTCCTCAGGGAATAGTACATGGTACTACTATCACGGTAATGAATGCATTCAGAATGAAGCTAGAAGAGGGCGACACTCCGGCAGGCAAAATATTTCTCACAGCAGGTCTAGGAGGTATGAGTGGAGCTCAGCCGAAGGCAGGCAACATAGCAGGCTGTATCACCATATGTGCAGAGGTCAATGCTGCTGCCGCTCATAAACGTCACGATCAGGGTTGGGTAGATGAGTTAGTAGATAATACAGATGATTTAGTGACTCGCATAAAAAAGGCTAAAGCAGGTAAAGAAGTTGTTTCTATAGCTTATGTAGGTAATGTGATAGATGTATGGGAACGCTTTGCAGATGAAGATATATTCATACATGTAGGGAGTGATCAGACGTCACTTCATAATCCATTTGCAGGTGGATATTATCCAGCAGGACTGGGTTTTGAAGAGAGTAATGAGATGATGGCTAATGAGCCAGACAAGTTCAAAGAGGAAGTTTACACATCACTAAGAAGACATGCAGCAGCAGTAGATAGAAATACAGCTAAGGGTACATACTTTTTTGATTATGGCAATGCATTTCTACTAGAGAGTAGTAGAGCAGGAGCTGATATTATGGCAGAGAACGGTATTGACTTTAAATACCCTAGTTACGTACAGGATATACTTGGACCTATGTGTTTTGATTATGGTTTTGGTCCATTCAGATGGGTGTGTGCAAGTGGAGATCCCGCGGATCTAAAGAAGACAGATGAGATAACCGCACGCGTACTTAGAGCAATACAAATCACCGCTCCTAAGGAAATACAGCAGCAGATGGCAGATAATATCAAGTGGATAGAAGAAGCTGGAGATAATCAGATGGTGGTAGGATCACAAGCTCGTATATTATATGCAGATAGTGAAGGGCGAATAAAGATAGCCGAGGCATTTAATAAAGCTGTAGCCGCTGGTGAATTAAGTGGGTCAATAATACTAGGTAGAGATCACCACGATGTGAGCGGTACAGATTCTCCATACAGGGAGACTAGCAATATCTACGACGGTAGTAAGTTCACCGCAGATATGGCCATTCATAATGTGATAGGCGATAGCTTCCGTGGAGCTACTTGGGTGAGTATACACAATGGTGGTGGAGTAGGATGGGGCGAGGTAATGAACGGTGGATTTGGGATGCTGCTAGACGGTACTGATGAGGCTGATGCTCGCTTAAAGAATATGCTTCACTATGATGTGAATAATGGAATAGCTAGACGTAGTTGGGCTAGAAATGAGAATGCCCAATTTGCTATAAAACGTGAAATGGAACGCAACGATAAACTGAAGGTTACGCTTGCGAATAGCGTGGATGACGGTTTATTAGACAATTTATTTTAATTTTTTTGTAGCCCCGTGCCAGTGTTGTAGGTCCGTGCCTCTGAGGCACGGACCTACAACAAAAACAACCATACCAATTATAATGTCCAAATATCATAAACGTTAAATACCGATTGCCTAGACTTAATTATACATCTAATGATGCCTATTTTGTGATAATCAATAAGACGGATAGGGTTCATTTTTTTGGTGAGATCAAAGAAGGTAAAATGTTACTGTCTGAAATGGGAGAGGTAGTCGTAGATGAATTAGGAATGGCTAGTATTCACAAGAAGAATAGTGTCATATCTGACTACGTAGTAATGCCAGACCATGTGCATATTATAGTAGGTTTACAAAATAAATATCTATCTAAGCGACCAGAGTTAATCAAAAAACATCCAGCTATTTCTGGAAAGATACATTCATTGCAGAAAGGGTCTTTGCCCTCGTTCGTTAATCATTTCAAAGGCCGTGTGACCCGTGAAATACGTGAAAAAATTCACGCTGATTTTGGTTGGCAACCCAAATACCATGAAAGAATAATACGGGACAGTATCGAGTACAAACGTATTGCCAAATACATAGCGGATAATGTGGCAAAGTGGGATGGGGAATCTAGAGAATAACTCGGGCTATTAGTGTAGAAGATGGTTTGATTAAATGGCTATGCTAGAAACTGAGGAATAGTAGACTGACGAGATATATCTTAACAGAGATATGGGGGTAGCTGTAAGGTGTGAAAATTTGTATAAATAAAAAGAGACGACCCATTGGGTCGCCTCTTACATTAACAATTAAAATTTAAAAAGCTATTTCTTTCTATTGAGCTCCATATTGATAGTGATCAATACTTCATCACCTACTACAGAGGTGGCAGCCCAGCTACCTGTACCTATACCAAAGCTGGTACGGTCCATTTTAGTGGTAATAGCGATACCCAAAAGTTCAGTATTTTTCATGAAGGGATGATCCATTTTGCCTTTTATCTCTATAGGGAAGGCTACTTTTTTAGTGACATCTCTGACAGTAAGATCACCAACTACCTTTAGGACTCCTTCGTCTTTCAGAAACTTGTCAGATTTAAAAGTGATGTTTGGAAATTTCTTGGCATCAAAGAAGTCCCCAGATTGTCAGTGCTTGTCTCTTTTGGCATCTTGTGTATTTATACTACTTACTGGGATAGTAAATGAGACCGAGCTACCTTCCAGATTAGCTTCGTCAAAGGTGACGGTGCCATTGTAGTCAGTGAAATTTCCTGTGACTGCAGAGAAGAAGTGATTGATAGAGAAACTGATGCCAGTATGCGTTTTATCTATTTTCCAAGAAAGTGCTGAAGCGGCATATACAGTGACAGATGCAAAAAGTGCTACTAGAGCAAATGCTTTTAAAAGTGTTTTATTAATGTTCATACCTAGATGAACGTGTAGCTACACATATTCTGACACTGTACTAAATTTATAGCAGTTTTTCAAAAAGTATATGAATTTTCAGATTTACAAGTGTGACTAAGTAGGGTCTCTGAATAGGCAGCAGATTATATTAACCTTAGATTTTTTAGTCAAAAAAAAGTCGTACCCATTTTGGGTACGACTTTTAAATATTCTGTTAGAAACGCTTAGTTAAAAAAATCCTTCATCCTGTCAAAAAAGCCTTTCTCTTTACTTGGGTCAGGGGTGAAGTTTTCTGAGTCAAGAAGCTGCTTCATTATGTTTTTCTCTTCTGTGTTCAGCTTATTAGGTGTGTAGACATTTACATAGATGAGTTGGTCACCTGTAGCGTATCCGTTAACATCTGGGATGCCTTTACCTCGCAGTCTTAGCACTTTTCCACTCGGAGTTCCTGGTTCTATTTTAATTCGGGCCTTGCTACTTACGGTAGGTACTTCTACATCTGCACCTAGTGCTGCTTGCGGGAAACTGATGTGTAGATTAAAGATGATATTATTGCCATCTCGCTCTAAACTTTCGTGTTTGGTTTCTTCTACTAGGACGATTAAATCTCCAGCTACTCCACCAGGCATTTCATTTCCTTTACCACGCACATTGAGTTGCATACCATCAGCTACTCCAGCAGGTATCTGTATGGTAGTAGTGACTTCCTCAGTGATGAGTCCCATTCCATCTGCTCCTGAGGGTATATTTTTCACCTTCTTACCCATTCCTCTACAAGTAGGGCAAGGGCTGGCTGTCTGCATTTGTCCTAAGAAAGTGCTCTGTACGCGAGTTACTTGACCTCGACCACCACAGGTAGCACAATTATCAAAAGTGACTCCTTTGGCTACTACTTTCTTTTTGTATTTTATCTTTTTCTCAACACCATTGGTGATGTCTTCCAAGTTGAGTTTTAGCTTGATACGAATATTAGTTCCTACAGCTTGGCGAGACCTACTTCCACCGCGTGTTCCGCTGCCACCAAAGAAACTTTCGAAGGGACTTCCGCCGCCACCGCCGCCATTTCCACCGAAGATGTCTCCGAATTGGCTGAATATGTCGTCCATATTCATGCCTCCTCCTCTACCGCCACCGAATCCACCTTGACCATCTACACCTGCGTGTCCATATTGGTCATAACGCTGTTTTTTTTCAGCGTTACTTAGTATTTCGTATGCTTCTGCTGCTTCTTTAAACTTGTCTTCTGCAGACTTGTCGTCTGGATTTTTATCCGGGTGAAATTGTATCGCTTTTTTACGGTACGCCTTCTTAATCTCAGCCTCTGATGCGACTTTACTTACGCCTAGTATTTCGTAAAAATCTCTTTTTGCCATTATTGTCCTACTACTACTTTAGCATATCTGATAACCTTATCATTTAGCTTATATCCCTTTTCTACTTCATCTACTACTTTGCCTATCATATTTTTATTAGGGGCAGGTATTTTGGTGATAGACTCATGTATTTCTGGATCAAATTCTTGCTCCAAAGACTTGAAGGGCTTAAGTCCTTTACTCTCTAAGGTAGATTTAAATTTATTAAAAACGAGGTCTACTCCTTTTCGTATGGTTTTTACATCCCCTTTTTTATCCATGTTTTGCAGTGCACGTTCAAAATCGTCCATAACTGGAAGTAGGTCTGTCAAAATATCCTGTCCTGCTGTTTTAAATAGCTCTATACGCTCTTTAGATGTGCGTTTTCTGTAATTATCAAACTCAGAATATAGTCGTAAATATTTATCATTGAGCTCTACTATCTTCTCTTCTGCAGTTTGCTCTGGTACTTCAACTGTTTGCTCCTCAGTATTTTGCGTGGTTTCGTTAGCCGTATTTTCTACGTTCTCCTCTTGCTGTTTAGTTTCTTCTGACATCTTTAATGTACTTATACTAGTAGGTAAGGTGCAAAAGGGTTGCCACAGCTATTTGTGTCAATTTGACACCACTTACTCTGCCAAGTGATTGGCTAAGGTCGTGTGTAGTTGGTCACCTATTAAAGTTTTGGCTACTATCCTTCCATTAGAATCTATTAGCACATTATGAGGTAGGTACCTGAAGTTATAGAGTTCTACTAATGGGCTGTCCCATTTTTTGAGATCAGATACGTGGTACTTCCAATCTAAGCGATCGTTTTTGATGGCCTTTTGCCATATGGAGGCGTCACTATCTAAACTGACACTGTAGACTTCAAATCCCTCTCCAATATCAAAATTGCTATCTTTATACTGATTATATGCCCTACGTACAGAGTGATTCTCTATACGACAGCTTCTACACCAGCTTGCCCAAAAGTCAATAAGTACGACTTTCCCTCTCAGACTCTTAAGAGTCATAATTTCGCCCTGTGGATTTTTAAGTGCTATGTCTGGAGCCATCTCACCAATGGCGGGGTGTATGATGTGAGTATCAGATTTAAACGCAGTGACTACCAGCATCAATAAGGTAATCAGTACTAGTTTAAATCGTATCATAAGCTAAGAACGTATAATTTTTGCTCCTATTGCGTTTAGTCGAGTTTCTATGTCTTGGTATCCACGATCTATCTGCTCTATATTATGTATAGTACTAGTACCTTCGGCACTCATAGCTGCTATGAGAAGAGATACTCCTGCACGTATATCTGGAGATGACATAGTAGTGGCTTTTAGCGGTACTCGTCTATCTAGACCCATGACCGTAGCTCTGTGTGGATCACAGAGGATAATTTGAGCACCCATATCTATCAAGCTATCTACGAAGAATAAGCGACTTTCAAACATCTTTTGATGAATTAATACATTGCCTTTTGCTTGTGTACACATCACTAAAATTACACTAAGTAGATCAGGAGAAAGTCCTGGCCACGTAGCGTCAGCTATGGTCATCATACTACCGTCTATGAAGTTATCTATTTCATAGTGTTTGTTTTCTGGGATGATGATATTATCATCTTTTATTTCAAACTGGACACCTAGTTTTTTAAATACTTTTGGGATAATACCAAGCTGGTCTACTCTGCAGTTTTCTATAGTGATTTCAGACTGAGTCAGTGCTGCTAGACTAATAAATGAACCTATCTCTATCATATCTGGAAGTATGGTATGCACACATCCGCCTAGTTCACCTACACCTTCTATGGTGAGCATATTACTTCCTACTCCAGAGATTTTGCCACCCATGGAGTTTATCATTTTACTCAGTTGCTGCAGATAAGGTTCGCAAGCAGCATTGTATATAGTGGTAGTTCCTTTAGCCATCACAGCCGCCATTAGTATGTTGGCAGTACCTGTCACAGAGGCTTCCTCTAGCAGCATATAGCTGCCTTTGAGGTTTTTACCTTCTACTTTGTAAAATCCTGTTTCTTTGTTGTAAATGAATTCAGCACCCAGATTTTCGAAACCTATAAAGTGAGTGTCTAGTCTACGTCGGCCGATTTTATCCCCACCTGGGCTTGGTATATATCCGATACCAAAACGTGCAAGTAAAGGCCCTATGATCATTATAGACCCGCGTATGGCAGCACCTTTAGTCTTAAATTCATCCGTGTGGAAGTAATCCAAGTCAATTTCATCTGCCTTGAAAGTCCAATTACCTTTTCCTTTATGATTTACTTTTACTCCTAATCCTCTGAGGAGCTCTATCATACGCAGAATATCACGTATTTCAGGGATGTTTTTTAGTTCTACTTCTTCTGCGGTAAGTAGCACTGCAGCTAGTATTTGCAATGCTTCGTTTTTGGCTCCTTGAGGAGTGAGTGTGCCTTTTAGTTTATGCCCACCTTCTATCGTAAAAGTTCCCATTTATCTTTTCTTGTACTTTGGGTTGAAGTTTTTCTTTTTATTACTAGTACTATTCTTATTGTTTTTATTGTTTCTATTATTTCTGTTATTAGCAGGTCTGCGTATTTTTTCTATGTGAATGTCTAGTGAGTCTGGTGCTACCTGAAGCTTACCATCTGATAGGTCTGCTAGGTGCTGTACTACCTGCACCGGTGTTAGGTCTTCTTCATTCCAAGCTTTAGATGAGTTTACCATAAATGAAGCTATGTAGTTAATGTACATAGTTCTGAGATCTCCTTCTTCCATATCCTTAGCTCCAGTGATCATCTCTAAGAGATTACGTCCGTAGTATCTATACTTACTAAGTACACCTTTATATCCTAAATGTTCTGGTTTTTCTCCCTTGGCTGCAGGTTCAGGAGCGGGGTATTCATTATCTATGTCTAGCTCATAATTAGCTATCTCGTGCATGTGATCCCACACTGTCTGCTCATAGTTAGTTTGGTCCTTTATCTCAGGATTCAGATTTACCATTACTTTAAATACGGTGTGTGCTAGAACATTGCGTTTATCGCGGTCTTTTTCTAGTTTGAGGTGCTCTATCATTTCTTGGACACCTCGTCCGTATTCTGTAAGGCGAATATTTTCTTGTTGCGTGTTATATGATAACTCCATCTTCTTTGTATCTGTAGGCAAAGATATAGGTCAGTGACCAAGATAGTGGGTCATAGGCGAGTTGTTTTCCACTATTGCTGCTATTTATGGTCATTTTTTGTGCACAGAGAGAAGTTTTATGTTGTGTGGTGATATTTTAGAACTTGATACATACATTCTTTGGCTCTGTGAAAAAATTAAGTGCTTCCCATCCACCTTCTCTACCTACACCACTATTTTTTGTCCCGCCGAAAGGAGTACGCAGGTCTCTAAGTAGCCAGCAGTTTACCCACACTATTCCGCTCTTCAGCTTGTCGCCTACTCGATGAGCGGTATGCAGATTAGATGTCCATACTGTAGCAGCGAGTCCGTATCCTGTACTATTAGAGAGTTGTATGGCTTCCTCTTCCGTGTCAAAAGGTTGAATAGTGACCACCGGTCCAAATATTTCTTCTTGATTAGTTCTGCATTGCTGATCAAGACCTTCTATCACAGTAGGAGCTATATACCATCCATTCTTATTTTTCCCATTTAGATGTACGGCTTCCCCCCCTGTGAGTATAGTGCCACCCTCAGACTTTGCTATTTCTATGTAGCTCAGTATTTTTTCGTAATGAGGCTTGCTTACTATGGCTCCTAGACGAGAATCTGCTTCCATAGGATCGCCGACCTTCATTTTTTTTACTTTAGCTACGAAAGCTTCTTTAAATTTATCATATATGCCACGCTGTACTAGGATACGAGATCCACAGAGACATATTTGTCCTTGGTTTGCAAATGAGCTGTTGAGCGTAGTTTTCAGCATATCATCAAAGTCACAATCATTGAAAATAATATTTGGATTCTTGCCGCCAAGCTCTAGACTCATTTTCTTAAACTTAGGAGCTACTATACTGGCTATATGTGCTCCAGTAGAAGTGCCTCCTGTGAATGAGACTAAATCTATATCATCACTAGATATAATACTATTGCCCGTGCTAGCTCCTAGTCCGTGCACTATGTTGAGCACTCCCGCAGGCAGGCCTATTTCTTCACATATTTCCGAGAGAAGGTACGCGGTCATTGGTGTGATTTCTGATGGTTTTGCTACTACGGTATTTCCTGCTGCTAAAGCTGGTGCTATTTTCCAAGAGAATAGATACAGGGGTAGGTTCCAAGGTGAAATGCAAGCTGCTACTCCTATAGGTTCTCGAAGTGTGTAGTTAATAACACCCTCTGCAGTATGGTGACTTTCAGAAGCGTAGTGTATCACAGCGGTAGCGTAAAATTTAAAATTATCTCTAGCTCTTGGTATATCCACAGAGGTGGCTAGCCATAGTGGCTTGCCATTGTCTATGCTCTCAGCTAAAGCAAGTTCCTCTAATCTTGCTTCTATACCTGCAGATATTTTTTCTAACCATTTAGACCGTTCTGTATTTCGCAGTGCTGCCCAAGAGGGGAAAGCTTCTCGTGCACTTTCTATCGCTTGATTTACATCGGCTTGATCAGAGTCTGGTATTAGTGAATATACTTCACCTTTTGCAGGATTATAGTTATCTATGTATTTGCCATTTTTAGGTGGCTGTAATTTACCGTTGATGTAGTTAGCTATTTTTTGCATTGGACCTTTTGGCAAAAATAAACAAGCTGTAGTATAGAATTTTGTTTTGTAAGTAATACTTTCGCCTCCAAAATAGAACAATGCAAAAAATTGTTCAGAGTTTTCTACACTATAAACATAACACCAACTACAATTTAGTATTTTCAGAATGAATTTATTTGTTTCCAACATTGACTATAAAATAACTGAGGATCAGTTGAAAGAACTTTTTGCTCAGTACGGAGAAGTTACATCGGTTATAATTTTGAAGGATATGGATGATCAGAAACCAAAAGGATATGGTTTTGTGATGATGAGTAGTAGTTATGAAGGTCAAAAGTGTGTTATGCGTCTAAATCATCGAAAGATCAATGACCGTGCACTGAGCGTAGAGGAGGCCCGTCCTAAGCCAGGTGAAGAGCCTGAGAAGAAGGAAAGAATACTTCGTCCTCGAAGAAATCGTGCATCAAAAGATAAGTAATATGCAGATTACAAGTGATTTGTAAATTGTAATAATTTTATATTTTCAAGGCACTCTTTCAGGTATATTCCACCCATTATTTCGCGTGGAATTATGATTCAACAGATGAGTACCTTTTTATCTAATTATTACCAAAAACTTCCTCAGTTTGTTAAGGATGCGTTGGGTAAATTAATACTTTTTTGGACTAAGATTTGGTCTATCTCGGTATTTAACAGAAGCGTATTTAAGTCGTATGGCCTAATTAAAAAAATAGCAAGTGTGGCCTATACATTCTTGCTTTGTCTATTCTTATTTTGGACTAGTGTAGAGGTCAATTTTCTATGGTTGTACGGGTACATGCCCGGTATAGAAGATGTACGTAAACCACCGATACCATTAGTATCTGAAGTCTATAGTGCCGATGGAGTACTCGTGGGTGCATACTATGTAGAGAAGCGAAGTCCTATTAGTTTTGACGAGATCGATAGTACTACTATACAAGCACTGATAGCTACAGAGGATATTCGTTTTTATGACCATAGTGGAATAGATGTATATGGTATGGTGGCAGCAGTAGCTAGCACTATGACTGGTAATACACGCGGTGGCAGTACTATTACTAATCAGCTCGCTAAAAACCTGTACAATACACGTGGGCATAAAGCAGGCGGACTTCTAGGATACATACCCATAATAGGGACACTTATGGCTAAGATTAAAGAGTGGATTACAGGGTTTAAACTAGAATTCTTTTTTACTAAAAATGAGATTTTGACTCATTATTTTAATACTGTAACTTTTGGGAATAATGCATACGGAATTAAGAGTGCTGCGGAATACTATTTTTCCAAGGAACCGAAGCAACTGAAGTTGGAGGAGTCAGCACTTCTTGTGGGGATACTCAAGGGTACCTCATTTTATAACCCAAAGAATCATCCAGAAAGGGCTTTAGGAAGAAGGAATATAGTAATTTCACAAATGCTAAAGTATGAATATCTAGACTCTGCTCGAGCAGAATCTAGTATGAAAAAGCCGCTTAAACTGAATATCACAGAGATAGTGAAAGATGAAGGTCTCGCTCCTTATTTTAGAATGACACTGGCTAAAGAACTGAAAGAGTGGTGTGAGGATAATGAGATTAATCTATACAGAGACGGTCTTAAGATTACCACTACTATAAATAGCCATGCACAGCGATATGCAGAGCAGTCTGTAAGGGAGGGTATGTCCAAAATACAGGAAAATTTTAACGTTAGTTTAGGTGGTCGGTTTTGGTATGATCGTAAGATAGCTGAACAGCGAAAAGGATTGTCTAAAGGAGAACTAAGTTCTCTAGAAAAAGAACTGGAGCGGTACGCTAAGAATAGTATTCGCTATAAAAACTATATAGCTGAGGGGAGGTCTGAAGAAGAGGCTATGAGACTTATGCATACCAAAGCAAGGACTCAGATTTTCAAAGGTGGGAAACGGGTGAATGTAATTATGACGCCTATAGACTCTATCAAGTCTGATATGCAACAGCTTCACTGTGGACTATTATCCATAAGACCTCAGACGGGTGAGGTAGTCGCTTGGGTGGGTGGAAGTAACTGGAATTTTTTTAAGTATGATCATGTGTGGCAGTCACGCAGGCAACCGGGCTCTACTTTTAAGCCTATAGTATACGCTGCTGCACTAGAAGAAGGTATGGATGCGTGCCAAGAAATAGTAGATAAGCCACTGAGCTATCCATCTGTCATAGACGGTAAACCAGGAGTGTGGGAACCTAGAAACGCTACTAGAGGATTTAGCTATAAGTCAGTAAAACTCCGGAGAGCACTAGCTCAAAGTATAAATACTATTAGTGTGCAGCTAGCTGAAAAGGTAGGTTCTGCACCTATTATAAATTTGGCTCGTGATATGGGAATCTCAAGTAAACTAGAGAACAATCTAAGTATAGCATTGGGGACATCAGAGGTGTCACTCTTCGAGCTTGTGCAGGCTTACGGAGTGTTTGTGAATAATGGGAAACTCAAAAAAGTGAGATGGATATCTACCATAGAAGATAGTGAGGGTAAAATGCTAGAAGACTACAGAGATAATAAGGAGAGCAAACAAGTCTTATCTGAAAGTACGGCATATACAATGACTTACTTTCTCCGTGGTGGAGTAGAAGAGGCTGGAGGTACATCCCGGTCTCTATATAATTATGGAGTATGCAGTAATAATGAAATAGGTGGAAAAACGGGTACTTCTAACAATTATGCTGATGGATGGTACGTAGGCGTTACGCATGACCTTGTCACAGGAGCTTGGGTGGGAGGAGCAGATATGCGAATACACTTCGAAAATGCCAATGGGCAAGGCGGACGCACAGGGCTTCCTCTAGTAGCTAGATACCTGCAGCTGAGTCTAGCAAATCCTAAAACAAGGATAACTCGAGGCATGTTTAAAAAGCCACTTGGATATAAGGTAAATCTACTATGCTACTATGTAGCACCCGAAATATCATTTTTAGACTCTGCAGATAATCCCCTAGATAGTGCTAATCTAGATAAAATACACATAGACTTCAGTGAAGATGACCTGGATGAAGATGAAGATGATCTGGAAGAAGAGTAATTTACGGTAGTATTTTACCGATACACTCCCCGAAACCAACGCGTATACCATCTTTTTCACAATAGGCTCGCATGGTCACGGTATCTCCGTCTTCTAAGAATGTGCGTGTTTTTCCATTTTTGAGTTCCATAGGCTGTTTTCCGCCTTGACTTATTTCTATCATACTACCATAGCTGTGCTGATCTCTCCCAGAGATAGTGCCACTAGCCATCGTATCACCTACATTTATATTGCATCCATTTACGGTATGATGAGTAAGCTGCTGAGCCATATTCCAGTACATATACTTGAAGTTACTCTCACTTATAGTAGTCTCCTCGTCTCCTTCTGGTGTGATACCTACTACTAAGTTAATATTAAAATTCTTTTGACCTTCATATTGCAAATAGGGTAAAACTGCTGGTTCTTGCTTTATGCTCTCACACCTGAAAGGCTCTAATGCAGCCATAGTAACTATCCATGGTGACATTGTAGATGCAAAGCTTTTACCCAAGAATGGACCTAGTGGTACGTACTCCCAACCTTGTATATCTCTGGCACTCCAGTCATTAAATATTACCTTGCCAAAAATGTATTCTTCCGCATTTTTTATGGTTATGGGTTCACCAAGATTCGTCTGCTTACCGACTATAAATGCCATTTCTAGCTCTATATCCAGTCGTTTACTCTTACCGAAACTAGGTAAATCTGCAGTAGGAGCTTTGCTCTGTCCGCTTGGTCTAGGTATAGGAGTACCACTTATCACGATACTACTAGCTCTGCCGTGATACCCTACTGGTATATGTTTCCAGTTAGGCAATAGCGGCTCGCTGTCTGGGCGAAAAAGCTTTCCAAGATTAGTAGCATGCTCTATGCTACTGTAGAAGTCTGTATAATCCCCCACTTTGACAGGCATACACATCTGTGTGCCTATACGAGGTACTACTACTTTTTCTCTAAATTGGTATAGTTTACCCTCAGTGGTCAGCTGGGTAGTGAGATGGGAGCGAAGAGCAGTCCAAGCATCCTTGCCACAAGCTATGAAATCATTGAGCTCATTGGACTCAAATACCGAGGTGTCAAAACCTAACTCTGAGAATAAACCTACCTTAGCACACGCATTGAGATCTATGATATTATCTCCGATTGCCACTCCAGGAGTAGGCTTCTCATCACGCATAAAGATACCATAAGGCAAGTTATGTATGCTAAAGTCTGAGTTGTTTGGTACGTCTATCCAAGTGTTCATGGTTTTGATTTGATTTTTTGTTGGCTCGAAGGTAATAAATGGAATTGGTTTTCTGAAGATTCTATGCTTTGGCATGCAGGAATACCTATTTATAGCTCTAGGACGATATCGCGTATGTCACTAGTTGGTGCACTTATTTTTTATTTGCCATAGTAAGTCAAGCGATAGCAAGTACTTGTTTTGGTATCATAGATTACCACTATGTTTTTGTATTTACTAAATATGCGGGGTTAGAATAGAAGAGATTTGACTGGGAGGTCTTACCATTACATAATGAAGGAAGAGAATTTATAGGATGAAAGTGAGTTTAATGGGATATTAAAGATTGCTAAGTATAGCATTGAAGGAGACTTTGTAGGTTTTTCTTTTGTAAATAAAAAGGTGTTAAAAGTAGATTTTAGAATGTAAAGTTGGGTAATTCTTTCATAATAGAAAAGTGTGTTTTGCCTTTTATGGATTGAATAGTGACCATAGATTTATCGTGTTTTTTTAGATTAGAGCGGAAGTGCTGTATGCTCGGGGCTATTAAATTAAGCTGCTCTAATGAGCCGTATGAGATATGTAAAGGTGTACGAATGTAGAGCGAATCAGTAGCGGCATAGTGCTTAGCAAATGATCTGTGATTTACCCAGAGAGCAGGACTCAGGGCATGTATTTCATCAAAAGGCTGGGAAGCGAGTGTACTTACATATACGCTAAATATGCCACCGAAAGAGTGTCCTATTAGTATACGCTTAGTGGCAAATGAATCATACTTCAAGACAATAGAATCTATGATAAACGTGAGAAACTGATCTGCATGCCCTTGGAATCGAGCATCCATGCCAAAGAAGGAAGTGTCATCCGGGGGTGCAAAATCACGCTTGCGGAGTGCGTTACTGAATCGGGTGTGACCTATTCCTATGATATTATAGTTAGTAGAATTTCTTTTATTTTTTAAGCCATCCTCTAGTCTATCTATACGTCTATCTAGACTAGCATCCAGTACATAGATAGATGTGGTATGTTTCATTCCGTGGTCTATAAAGCGAGTATCTATGATAAAATGATCATTAATCACCGTATCATAATTTACTATAGCATCCTTGCTCCTCGGCTGAGCTATAGAGCAAGCAGAGAAGATGATTGCTATGAGGAGCAGATTTTTGATGTTCTTTCGTTCTCGAAGGAGAGTTTTCATTTTTCTATTTGGTTTATAAATCTCTCTAATACTGCTACATTCTTTTCTCCTGCTATGGTGTGAATGTTCCCAAGATATTCCATTTCTAAATAATTGGCAGTTGCTGTAAACGGAAGCCAAAAGGCATCCCCAAGATTACCTCCATTAGAAGAGCTAATTACTGCCATATTCTTCCCCCGTAGCTTTTTTCCAAGTTCTTTTTCTATAATCAATAGATCTGTCAATCTATCCAAAAATACTTTCATAATACCGCTCATTGAACTTAAATTCAAGTCGTAAATGCAACCCCTAGATTAAGAGGTATAGGGTGTAACAAAAATAGCGGATTAGGGGCTAGCCCCTAATCCGCTACGGAAAATGTTACTACCTTTACTTCTCTTCAAAAA